>MDSW01160094.1_pt1 | contig 48649 bp, 46 predicted proteins | sample 811171 | NCBI WGS metagenome assembly MDSW01 (sample SAMN05326641, study PRJNA326480) | marine metagenome | isolation source: seawater | place: Atlantic Ocean: North West | collected 2012
CGCACGTCGATCACGTCCACGCCCAGCGACAGCGCCTCGCGACGTGCCAGATCGCGGATGCGGTTCATCAGCGGCGTCCGGTCATCCGACAGCACAGCCGTCGAGGGGACCGAGCCCAGAACTTCGCGGATCGCGTTGTTCAGGATGCCGTCGATGCGGCTCTTTGCGGTCGTCTCACCACCTGCGCCCACCGCTTCGCGGAATTTCACCGCGTCGACGATGCGCCAGCGCGCGAAGGCGTCGACCACGAGACGGCGGTCGTCCTCGGGCGTGACTTCGAGCGGCTGCGTGGTCAGGCTCAGGATGCGGTCATCGTATTTCACGATGGTGTCCACGACCGGAATCTTGAACCCGAGACCGGGCTCGGTCTTCACCTGCTGCACCTCACCGAAGCGCAGCACGAGGGCCTTTTCACGCTCGTCCACCACGAAGACCGAATTCAGTCCGAGGAAGATGAGAACAACGAGAACGGCAATTGCGATAGGTCCGCGCATCAGTTGCTTCCTCCCGTGTTAGCGGTCGAGTTGGTGGTGTTGGACGCCGAGCTGGAGTTCTTGCGCAGCTGATCCAGCGGCAGATAGGGCACGACGCCGCCAGCGCCGTCCTTGGTGTCCACAACGACCTTGTCGACGTTCTGCAGCAGCTTGCCCATGGTTTCGTAGAACATCCGGCGCTTGGTCACTTCGGGCGCTTTCTCGTATTCCGTGAGGATCGAGTTGAAGCGCGCGGCGTCACCTTCGGCGGCGTTCACGATCTGCGCACGATAGCCTTCGGCCTCTTCCTTGACCTGAGCGGCCTCACCGCGAGCCCCTGCCGTCACCTTGTTGGCGTAGGCGTCGGCTTCCTTCTCGAGACGGTCCCGCTCCTGCTGGGCGGCTTGCACCTCGCGGAAGCTGTCGATCACCTCGCGCGGCGGGTCGGCGCGGTTGAAGTTCACACGGACGATGTTGATGCCCGCATCATAGCTGTCGAGCGTGTTCTGCACCGCCGAGCGCAGATCGCCCGCGATCTCGCCACGTGCGGTCGACAGGATCGGCGCGAGGTTCGAGCGCGCGATAATGTCACGCATCGCCGATTCCGACACCGCGCGGATCGTGTCCTGCGGATCGCCGAGGTTGAACAGGTATTTCGCCGGATCGCTGATGTTCCAGACAACCTGGAATTCGAGATCGACGATATTCTGGTCGCCCGTCAGCATCAGGCCGGTATCGTTCGTGCCTGCGCGGCCCGAGCCGATATCGACGGTCTGTTCGCGCGTCACCGGAACCTTGGAATAGGTGATGAAGGGCCACGGCGCGAGGTTCAGGCCGGGGCCTTTGGTCGCGTAGTAGCGCCCGAACATCAGCTCCACCGAGCGCTCTTCCGGGTTCACCTTGTAGAGAGAGGAGCCGAGCCAGATCGCAACCAGAGCCACGAGGCCGATGACGACCGCGGTCTTTGCCGGGAAGGGGCTCTTGCCGCCTCCGCCGCCATTGGGACGGTTGGGACGATTGCCGCCTCCCTTGCCGCCCATCAGCACCTTGAGCTGCTCAGAGCCCTTGCGCATGAATTCCTCGATTTCCGGGATCTGTCCGCCCTCGCCGGGACGTCGCTGACCGGGACGCTTGTCTTCGCGGTCGTCGTCGCGGTCATCGCCGCCACCGCCTCCGCCGCCCCAGGGGCCTCCGTTGCTCATATGCTCCTCACCTTTCCGTTATCTTGTCGGACAGTTGGGTATCTTTTCCGTGATTTCAATAATGTCTTACAGGGTTCCGCATGGTCACGAGCTCTTCGCCCATGGTCGGGTGGACCGCGCAAGTCGCGTCGAACTGTTCCTTGGTTGCCCCCATTTTGACGGCGATGCCGACCATTTGGATCAATTCGCCCGCTTCGGGGGCGACGATATGGCATCCCAGCACGCAGCGCGTCTCGCGGCAAACGATCAATTTCATCAGCACCCGCGCGTCGGAGCCTGCAAAGCTTGAGCGCATCGGCCGGAAGCTCGAGACGTAGACCTCGGCATTGCCGCGTTCCTCTGCCTCTTCCTCGGTGATGCCGACGGTGCCGAATTCGGGTTGGGTGAAGACGGCCGAGGCCACCAGCTCATGATCGGAGGGGCGGGCATTGGCGCCGAAGACGGTATCGGCGAAAGCGTGGCCCTCGCGGATCGCGACCGGGGTCAGGTTGATGCGGTCGGTGACATCGCCCACCGCAAAGATCGAGGGCACGTTGGTCTGCGACCATTCGTCGACCATGACCTCACCGCGCTCGCCCAGCTCCACGCCCGCAGTCTCGAGGCCGAGCCCTTCGGTATTCGGTGTGCGGCCGGTCGCGTAGAGCACTGCGTCGAATTCGTCCTCGCGCCCGTCGCCGCAGGTGACTTTCAGGCAGTTCTCGGTCTTCTCGATCTCGGTGATGACAACATGGGTGTGAATGTCGATGCCGCTCGCCTGCATCTGATCCACGATCAGATCGCGCGCTTCGCCATCGAAGCCGCGCAGCAGGGGCGAGCGGTTGTATTGCGTGACCTCCACGCCCAATCCGTTGAGGATGCAGGCGAATTCGCAGGCGATATAGCCGCCGCCGACGATCAGGATGCGTTCGGGCAGGGCGTCGAGCTTGAAGATGTCGTTCGAGGTCATCACCAGTTCGCAGCCCGGGAATTCGGGCACGAAGGGCCGTCCGCCGACCGCAACGAGGATATGCTTGGTGGTGATCTTCGTGCCGTCAGCCAGCGTGACCTCATGCGGGCCCGAGACCGTCGCGCGCTGGTCGAAGACCTTCACGCCCGCGTTTTCCTGCCCCTTGCGATAGATCGCCTCGAGCCGGTCAAGTTCCGCATCGAGCTTGCCACGGAAGCCGGGCCAGTCGAACTGACCTGCATCCGCGCTCCAGCCATAGGCGCGCGCCTCTTCGATGGCCGCCGGCGCGGTGGAGGCGAAGACCATCAGTTTCTTCGGGACGCAGCCGCGGATCACGCAGGTGCCGCCCATTCGGTATTCCTCGGTCAATGCGACGCGCGCGCCATGGCCCGAGGCAATCCGGGCCGCCCGCACCCCGCCAGAACCGCCGCCGATGACGAAAAGGTCGTAGTCGAAGCTCATGGGGGCGCCTTCCTTCCTGATATTCCTTGCGTCTTGGCTTAGCGGTCCATGCGCTCAGGAGCAAGGCGGGGACGGAAAGACGCGCGCAAGGCGGGGATGCGTCACAGTGTTGTATCCCGGAGGCGCGCGTCCGGCGCCAAGATCAGTCCATATCGCGGAAGATATTCTCGTCCTCTGCGAACTCGATGGTCTCGTTGGCCACCGTGCCCTCATTGATGTCGCGGATTTCGACCTTGCCGTCCGTGCCGCCGATGATGACCTTGTCGCAGATGTCGATGAACAGGCCATTCTCGACCACGCCGGGAATCTGGTTCAGCACCAGTGCCAGCTGACGCGGGTTGCCGATGCGGTTGAGATGCAGATCGACGATGTAATTGCCCTCATCGGTCACGAAGGGCTGCTGGCCGTTCAGGCGCAGCGAGGTCTGGCGACCCATCACATCCATCGAGTCGAGCAGTTCCTCGATCAGCGCGCGGGTGACCTGCCAGCCGAAGGGGACGACCTCCACGGGCAGGGGGAAGGCGCCCAGATGGTTCACTTCCTTCGAGGCGTCGGTGATGACGACCATCTGATCGGAGGCGGTGGCCACGATCTTCTCCTGCAGCAGCGCGCCGCCGCCACCCTTCACCAGGTTCAGGTCGGGGTCGAATTCGTCTGCCCCGTCGATCGTGATATCGAGCCATTTCGCCTCGTCGAGCGCCACGACCTTGATGCCGACCTGACGGGCGAGATCGGCGGTGCGCGTCGAGGTGGGCACCCCGATCAGTTGCAGCCCTTCGTCGCGGATACGCTCGCCAAGGCAACGCACCATCCATGCGGCGGTCGAGCCGGTGCCGAGGCCCACACGCATCCCGTCTTCAATGAGGTCAACGGCACGGCGGGCGGCGGCGAATTTCGCCTTGTCGATCGGGGAGAGGTCGGCAGCCATTTGGCACTCCATTCATGGGCAGTCTGAGTTGCCGACGCTTATAGGCAATCAAGGGCGCTCAGGCGAGGGCTTTGTCGGCCTGTCTTCAGCGCAGGAGGAATTGTCGCATCCCGCCTGCCTGCTTGGCGTGGCGTCGCGCCTGCCCCGGCGGCAGGATCGGGCGCGCGGGCTGGGTGAGGAGCGGGTTCTCCGCCATCAGTGCGCGCAGCCGTGCGGCCTCTTGCGGGCCGACCCCGCGCAGCGCCATCGGGCCGGGCAGGAGGCTTTCCACGGCCGCCCCGTCCGCGAAGACGATCTCATGCGCCTCGAACAGCAGATGCAGCCATTCGATGCGCGGACGGGGCGCGCGTGCGATCCCCGGCAGGTCGAGCAGCCCCTTGGCCGGGATCAGAAGCTCCCGCCCGCCAAGGACGCCCGCGCGACTGCGGACCAACAACCGGTGCTGGGCCGAGACCTCGAAGGCGCGGTCATTGCCAAGCGCGCCTTTCGCGACGCGGATCGGCGCGTTCTCGTCACGCCCGGTCATCCGCCAGCGTCCCGTCCAAATCAGTTCGCGATAGCCGTTATCGGCGGTCTGCACTTTCATGCCGGGGCGCAGGTCCTCCACCGCGACGGGGCCTTGCTTGGTCGCGATCCGGGTTCCGCGCGCGAAACAGACTGCAAGATCGGCATAGGGAATGACCGGATCGTTGCTGTCGATTGCGACGATGTCATAGGTTTGCCCTGCGAAAAGACGCTCGGACGAGGCGATGCCATGCACGTCGCCCTCGAATTCGAGCACGAAGATCGTGATATTGTCGGCCGGATCGGAGGAGCCCGCCGGACGGATGACATAGCTGTATTCGATTTCGACATCGCCCGCCGCACCTGCGCCCCAGGCGATGCCGTCGAATGTCATCGGGGCGGTGAGTTCCTGCGAGCCGTCGGCATCCTCGAGATTGGCGTCGTCATCGGTCAGATCGATCATCTGCACCGCAGCGTCAGCATCGATCGTGAAGCTGGTCGCGCCGACCGCATCGGCATTCGCCAACGCGTTCGACCCGAACGGGTCCGGGCCCGATACGATCAGGTCCGAAAATTGCCATGCACCGAAAATCGGCATCGTGCCCACCACAGCCTTTCGCCGCTCAGGCTGCGCGATAATCCTGAATATCGCGTCAACGATGTTGCTTTTGCGCGTGGCGGGGTCGTTTTGGGGCTGTTGGTCCGGGGGCGAACACGGCAGTCTGGGCCAAAATCAGGGCAGGGAGGTCGCATGTTTCTGAGCGTCTTCGATATCTTCAAGATCGGCGTCGGGCCGTCCTCGTCGCATACGATGGGGCCGATGGTGGCGGGCGCGCGGTTTCTCGACGCGCTCCGGGCCTCGCCTTTCACCGCGCATGGGGTGCGGGTGCGTCTGCACGGCTCGCTCGCCTTCACCGGCAAGGGCCATGCGACGGATCGGGCGGCGATCCTCGGGCTCGCAGGCGTGGTGCCCGAGAGCTACGATAACGATCTAGCCGAGAAATTGCTGGCCGCGAATGCGCGCGACCACCTGTTGAAGCCTGACGGATTGCCGCCTTTGGCCTTCGACCCCGAAGCCGATCTGATCTTCGATTACGACACGTCGCTGCCCGGCCACGCGAATGGCATGGTCATCGAGGCGCGCGACGCGCAGGGCGACGTGTTGATGCACGAGGTCTATTACTCAATCGGCGGCGGTTTCGTGCGCACCGAGGCCGAACTGGCCGCCGTCGACGATGCCGCCCGCGACGCGCCGAGCCCGGTGCCGTTCCCCTTCAAGACCGCCGAGGAAATGCTGGCGATGGCCCATGCCTCGGGGCAGAGCATCGCGCAGATGAAGCGGCGCAACGAGGCGCGCTTCCGCGGCCCGAAGGAGATCGACGAAGGTCTTGAGAAAATCTGGATCACGATGCGCGACTGTATGGAGCGCGGTCTGACCAGCGAGGGCGAATTGCCCGGCGGGTTGCGGGTGAAGCGCCGGGCCAAGGCGATCCATGAGAGCCTGAAGGCGGATTGGGGCCAGAACCTCGCACCGCCGCATCAGATCAATGACTGGATTTCGGCCTATGCGATGGCGGTGAACGAGGAAAACGCCGCCGGTGGCCAAGTCGTCACCGCGCCGACGAACGGGGCGGCGGGCGTGCTGCCTTCGGTGATCCGTTACTGGCTCGATCATGTGCCCTCGGCCTCTTCCGCGAAGATCCCCGATTTTCTGCTGACGGCAGCGGCTGTCGGCGGGCTGATCAAGACCAACGCCTCGATCTCGGGCGCCGAATGCGGCTGTCAGGCAGAGGTCGGATCAGCAGCGGCGATGGCGGCGGCGGGACTGGCCGCCGTGCTGGGAGGCACGCCTGAGCAAATCGAGAACGCGGCCGAAATCGCGCTGGAGCATCACCTCGGCATGACCTGCGATCCGGTGAAGGGGCTGGTGCAGGTGCCCTGCATCGAGCGCAACGGTCTGGGCGCGATCAAGGCGGTGTCGGCGGCCTCGCTGGCGCTGCGCGGAGACGGCACGCATTTCGTGCCGCTGGACGCGGCGATCGAGACGATGCGCCAGACGGGCCGCGACATGCACGAGCATTACAAGGAGACGAGCCTCGGCGGGCTGGCGGTGAACGTGCCGAACTGCTGAGGGTGCCTCATTCGTGCTGAGGGCTGCGCCCGACCTCGGGTGGGCGCATGCTCGCTAGGTGGTTTGCACTTTATCGTGCCACCTCTCTCGAAGGCCGAGCGCGCGCAGCTTGCGTAGATGCGCCCTCCCGGGGGGAGGTCGGGCGCGGCCCGGGCTGGTCGCCCGGGCGGGGCATCACTCCAAGGGAAGCCCTCAAAACACGCTCCCCCTTGACTTTTCGCGCCATCACGCGCATTTACCCCCAATCGCCGCGCTGCCGCGTGAGCAAGCCGCGCCCGAGAGAGGCGCATCGGCGATACCTCCCGAGTTCCCATTCACGCAGGGTTCTGACACGCAAGACCGGACCACGCGGGAAACGCCCGCCTGTCCCGAGGTCTGCGTCAACCTGCGCTCCGGACAATCCCGTCCGGGCTGATCGCTGTGCGCATCCCCGCGTTGGGAGCCTCGGCCATAAAGGATAGGCATTGTCCGATTTCTCTTCGCTGGGGCTCTCCCCGGCCATTCTCAAGTCGCTCGCACGCGCAAAATTCACCCAGCCGACCCCGATTCAGGAAAAAGCGATCCCGTTGGTTCTTGCGGGCCATGACGTGCTGGGCCTCGCCCAGACCGGCACCGGCAAGACGCTGGCCTTCGGCCTGCCGCTCATCGACAAGCTGATGGCGCAGCAGGGCAAACCCTCGCCCAAGACCTGCAAGGCGCTGATCCTCGCGCCGACTCGCGAGCTGGTGAACCAGATCGCCGACAACCTCGCGGGGCTCGTTCAGGGCACCAAGATGAACGTGGCCACCGTCGTCGGCGGCCAGTCGATCAACCGTCAGATCACCATGATGCATCGCGGCAACGACATTCTCGTCGCCACCCCGGGCCGTCTGATCGACCTGATGGATCGCGGCGCGGTCGACCTGCGCTACACCCGCCATCTGGTGCTCGACGAGGCCGACCAGATGCTCGACCTCGGCTTCATCCACGCGCTGCGCAAGATCGCGTCGCGCCTTGGCACGCCGCGCCAGACCCTGCTGTTCTCGGCCACGATGCCGAAGCAGATGGAGGAAATCTCGCAGGCCTACCTCACCGATCCCAAGCGCGTGCAGGTCTCGCCCCCCGGCAAGGCCGCCGACAAGATCACCCAGTCGGTGCACTTCCTCGACTCCAAGGCAGAGAAGGCCCGCAAGCTGCGCGATATCCTCTCGGCCGATATGGGTGCGCTGACGCTCGTCTTCGCCCGCACCAAGCACGGCGCGGAAAAGCTGATGAAGAGCCTGCGCGCCGACGGCTACAACGCGGAATCGATCCACGGCAACAAATCGCAGGGCCAGCGTGACCGCGCGATCAAGGGCTTCCGCGATGGCAAGGTCAACGTGCTGGTCGCGACCGACGTGGCCGCGCGCGGCATCGACATCCCGGGCGTGTCCTATGTCGTGAACTTCGACCTGCCGGACGTGCCGGACGCGTATGTCCACCGTATCGGGCGCACCGCGCGTGCCGGTCGCGAGGGCGAGGCGATCGCCTTCTGCTCGCCCGACGAGGCAGATAACTTCCTGCAGATCGAAAAGCTGATGAAAATCGAGATCCCGACCGCGAGCGGCGAACGCCCCTCTGCGGCCGTGCGCCCCTCCGCCCGCGCAGCCCGAGGCCGCGGTCGCGGCGGTCCGCGCTCTGGCGGCAACAAGGGTCGCGGCGGCAAGCCTCAGGGCAAACCGCAGGGGCAGGGTCAGCCGCAAGGTCAAGCTCAGGCCCAGGCGCGCTCGAAGCCCCGCGCCGAAGCCAAGCCCAAGGTAGATGCCGGTGGCAACGCCTCGCCGAAGCGGCGTCGCCCGCGTCGGCGCAATGCAGGCGCTGCATGAAATTGACACCGGGCCGCATCGCAAGATGCGGCCCGTTTCAGTTCCTCCGTCCGGTCCACGTGAGACGCGTCCGAACGATCCAACCGAAACGCATCCACAGCCGTCATCTGCAACGCTTCAATGTCATATCCAACGCGGCGGCGAAGCCTTTTGCAGAGAAGTCGAAGACGCCCACTTTCGGAATGGAGACGGCGAAGTTCGCGTTCCCGCCTGCCGCCTCGACTCGTTTTAGAGCGTTGATCGCAAGCTTGTCGGTGCTTTGATCCAGCCAGGCATATTGCCCTGTCGAACGCAGGCGGAATTTGCTCTGCCCGATCGTGATGGTCAGTCCGCTGGAGCGCGGCAGCCGTCGGTCGGCATAGACGGACAGCTCCGGTTGCCGGCCCGAGTGCTTCGTCACCGCGACATAGAGAAGCGAGCCATTCATCAGAATCCGCCGATCATTTGCCGTCGCTGTCCAGCAGGTCTTGATGGTGCCGTTTCTCTCTTCGAAAACGCTCCACTTCCCGACATTGCCGATGCTATCGGCGGCATAGGTTGGCGAGAGCGCACCGAGGGCGATCAGGGCGGCGCAGATAAGTACTCTGAGAAGACGGCTCACGCGCGTTCCTCCGACCAACGCAATTTACCTCGCCCACAGGGGGCGAGGTAAAAATAGCATAATTTTCGTCAGTTGGACTGAATTATGCGTCGGGGTGCCTAAGACAGAACGCAGGCGATCTCGCGGTTTGGCGGGTCACCCCACCTCCGCGAACACCTTCTTCAACGCCGTTTCCAGCTTCTCGAACATCTCGTCCATCTGAGACTCGGTCAGGATGAAGGGCGGGCACAGCACCACCGATTGCCCGAGCGGTCGGCAGATCAGCCCCTGATCGGTGCAGGCATTCGCGATGCGCTCCGAGACCGAGAGCGAGCCGTCGAAGGGCGTTTTGCTCTCGCGGTCCTTCACCGCCTCCAGCGCCCACATATAGCCCACGCCGCGCAGCTCGCCGATATTGGGGTTCTGCGCGATCTGGGCGAGGCTCGCTTCGAGGCGCGGGCTCAGGCGGCGGACATTCTCGGCCAGCCCCTCGTTCATCACCACGTCGATGGCCTTGAGCGCAATCGCGCAGCCGACCGGGTGGCCCGAGGCGGTGAAGCCATGGGGGAATTCCTCGATCGCCTCGGAGGCCGCCTGCAGGCGGTCCGACAATTCCGGCCCGAGGATCACCGCGCCCATCGGGAAGAAGCCGGCGGTGAGGTTCTTCGACGAGATGATCGCGTCGGGCTGGAAGTCATAGGTCTCGCAGCCCCACGTGTTTCCGGTGCGCCCGAAGCCGCAGATCACCTCGTCGGAGATCAGCGGGATGTCGTATTTCTTGAGGATCTTCGCGACCGCCTGGAAATAGCCTTTGGGCGGCGTGATCACCCCGCCCGCACCCATCACCGGCTCGGCGAAGAAGCTCGCGATCGTCTCCGCGCCTTCCTTGATGATCGTCGCTTCCAGCTCATTCGCGAGGCGCTGGGTGAACTGCTCCTCCGTCTCGCCGGGCTGCCCTTCGCGCCAGTAATGCGGGCAGGTGAGGTGCAGGAACCCCGGCAGCGGCAGGCCAAATACCGAATTATAGGGCTTGCCGGTCATCGAGGCCGAAACCGCCGTCACCCCATGATAGGCGTTCTTGCGGGTCAGGATCTTGCGCTTCTGCGGCTTGCCCTCGGCCCCATGCAGGAACCACAGCATCTTGACCATCGTGTCATTCGCCTCGGAGCCGGAGTTGGTGTAGAACACCTTGCCGTCGGCGAAAGGCGAGACCTCGATCAGCTTCTCGGACAGCATCACCGTCTGATCCGACATCCGCCCGAAGAAGGCGTGATAACCGGGGAAGCGCGCATATTGCGCCTGCGCGGCCTCAATCAGCCCGGGGTGGTCGAACCCCGCGACCATGTTCCAGAGCCCAGAATTCGCGTCGAGATATTTCCGCCCCTCGGTGTCGACGATGTACGGCCCCTCGCCATGGGTCACGACGACCGCGCCGCGATCGTGGATCGTGGGCAGATCGGTGAAACCGTAGAAGCTATGCGCATCGGCGCGGGCCTGCCAGCTTTGGTCTTTCATCTCGCGACTCCTCCGGGATGGGCGATGGATGAAAGCGAGGCTATCCGCGGCGCGGTCGGCGTCAATGGTCCGCGATGTCTCAGGATGCCACATGGCTTGCGCGCCGGGGCGGGGCAAGGCAGTCTGCGCCTCAAGCCTTACCGCCTCCCCGATCACGGAGCCTCCCATGCCCGCCCCCAATCCGCGCATCAGCCTTTGGGCGGTCGAGGTCTTCGTGGCCACGGCGGAGGAAGGCGCGACCACCGCAGCCGCGCGCCGCTTGGGCGTTTCGGCCTCGGCAGTCAGCCAGCAGCTTGCGGGTCTGGAGGGCGCTTTGGGTGCGGAGCTTGTGGACCGCTCGGCGCGGCCTTTCGCTTTGACGGCTGCCGGGCGGGCCTTCCTGCCTCATGCCGAGGCGATGCTGGACGAATTGGCCCGCGGTCGCGCCGGGGTGGGTCAGGCCGATCCGGCTGGGCTCACGAGTTTCCGGCTGGGCATGATCGAGGATTTCGAGGCCGAGGTGACGCCGCTCCTGCTGGCAGGCATGGCCGACGAGCTCAGCACCTGCCGCTTCGAGCTGGAAACCGGACCGAGCCACCGGCTGCTGTCGAAGCTCGAAGCGCGGGGCTTGGATGTCGCCGTCGCCGCCGAGCCGCAGGGCGCGGCGCTCGACGGGATCGAGCTGCACCCGCTTCTGACTGAACCGTTCCTCGCCATTCATCCCACCGATGCACCTGCGAAAAGCGATCCGTCGCTGCCGCTGATCCACTATTCCCAGCGCACGCTGATGGGCCGCCAGATCGCCGCGCATCTCGCGCAAACGGGCAAGGCGCCGCCGCATCAACTGGAACTCGATAGTTATCCTGCGATCCTAGCACTGGTCGCGGCCGGGCGAGGTTGGACGATCCTGACGCCGTCGGCGGTGCGCCATGCACCACGTGCGGGGCTGGCGCTCTCGCCGCTCGACGGGCCGCCGCTGACCCGGCGGATCGTGCTGGCGGCGCGCGACGGGATGATGGCCGATTGGCCCGCGAAAGTGGCTGCCCGCCTGCGGGCGCTGCTGCAAGAACGCGTGGTCGAACCGGCGTTGGAAGAAGCGCCGTGGCTGGACGGGACGTTGCGGGTCGAGGCGGGCTAGCGCCTCAGCCGATCCCCAGACCTGCCAGGGCGGCGGCCAATTCCTCGCGCGGCAGCATCATCAGGGCTGGCCCCTCCAACATGATCCGCACAGGCCCCGTCGCCCGGTTCGATGTGCCGACCCGCTCGGCGGGCGTGAAGCCGATCCCGTCCAGCGGCCATTGCAGCCCTTCCGAGCGCGCCTTTACCTCGCCGAATGGAAACAAAGAGACCCGCGTGCCTTCCGTCACATCCAGCGAGAGGGACGGCGGGCAGCGGAAGATCACCTCTTCCTCGGCCAGCATCACGACCCGGTGCGGCGTGCGGATCAGATCGGTCATCGCGGCCAGCGTGTGATCCAGCCGCATCCCGGTGAAGCCGAGCGCCAGAATGAACGGCGCTTTGATCCGTTGTAGGCATTTCGCGAAATCGGTGCTGTCCTGCTCGGCCACCGGATGCACCCGCGGGCCAAGTGTGGCGCGCGCCGCATCCGACAGGGAATCGAGATCGCCGATTACCGCTTCGGGCTCGAGACCCATCGCCAAGGCCCGATCTCCACCGCCATCTGCGGCCACAAGACAGGGGGCGATTGTCAACGCTTCGTCAACATCCGCATGGTTAACTGCGCCGGCGCCGAGAAGCGAAACCCCGGTTGACGAATGGACAATACTGCTAATCATGGGCTGATTGATGACGATTGTGGCAAAGAAAGACAATCGAGACCGGTAAAAAACCTTTCAAATGCCTTCTTTCGTCCACGCGAAAGAACCAGTTGGACAGGAATGTCGACGCATTGAGGTCCAATAGAAAGCGAGTGGTCCATGGTTGGTGCGAGCAAGATCCTGACCGTATCCTACGGCACCTTTTCGTGCACCTTGGAAGGATTTGACGAGCCTTTCAACACGATGAAGGCGATTGCGGAGTATTTCCGCGATCTGGCTGCCGACGACCGGTATTTCGGTGCAGAGCCGCCCCAGCCTGATGCGGAGATGCTTCACCGTATCGCTGAGCGCGAAATTCAGCGCCGGGTCGAAGCAAAAATTCAAGAAAACGGCGTGGTTCTGCGCCAGCAAGACACCCTTCTGGGTGGCGAGGCTACAGCCGACGAGGCGCCCGCACCCGCTCAGGAAGAGCCGCTGGTGACGTCGGACGCGCCGCAAGAAGCTGCGCCTGCCGCCGAAGCGCCCGTGCAGCCGGAGGTCGCCGAGACGCCCGAGCCGGCAGCCGCGCCCGAACCGGTCGCAGCGGAGCCCGAAGCCGAGGTTGCGGCGCATCACGCCGAACCCGAAGCAGGCTTCGCGCAGCCGGAAACCGTCGCCGCCAAGCTGCAGCGCATCCGCGAAGCCGTGGCCCGCGCCCGCGTGGTTCAGGCAGATAGCTTCGCCGAGGAAGACGAGCCCGTTTCCGTCCCCGAGGGGCTTCTGGACCGCTTCGAGACCGAACCGTCGAGCGAAGCGGAAGATTTCGGCTATGACCTCGACATTTCCGGCCCGCTGAGCGCCGAGGAAATCGAACCCGAAGCCTCCGAACCCACGCAGCCCGAGGCCGAGATGCCCGAGGCGGAGGTGGCAGAAGAAGCCTCGGCAGACGCCGCGCTCGAACAGATTTCGGAAGAAAACGAAGAAGTAGCGGAAGTTGCTCGCGAAGACGTCGTCACCGAGGAAGCGCCCGTCGCCGAAACGGAGGAGACCGAAGCCGAAGACATCGTAGCAGCCGAAACCGTTGCCTCGGAAGAGGACGCTGCCGACGAAGCCGAAGCCGCGTTTGGCCCCACCGACGATCACATGCAGCGCCGTCAGGCAAACCGCCGCGCGCGCCGTTCGGCCAAGCGTGCCAAGCGCATCGCCGCACTCAAGGCCGCAGCCGAAGAACTCGGTGCGACCGAAGAGGAAACGGTTGAGCAGGCCGAGGACCAAACCGAAGAGACCTCGGCTGATACCACCGTTGAGGCCGACGCGCCCGCCGCGCCGCGAATGCGCGCGCGTGTGATCAAGGTGCGCCGCCGCGAAACGATCGAAGCCGCGACTGCGGAGGTTGCAGCGGACGCTTCGGAAGAGCTTCCGGCGCAGACCGACGACGCGGCCATGGCAGACAGTGCAGAGGATCAGGCGATCCCGGCTGCCGAGCAGATCGAGGGCGACGGCGCGCAACAGGCATCCGAAGTGGCTGCCGAAGCCGAGCAAGAGGTGGAAGCCGAGGCCGAGCTGGAAGCAGAAGCCGAGGATGACGACCTCGCCGCACGTCTGGCGGCCGAATTGAGCGAAACGACGGAGGAGGCCAGCCCTGCTCCGGTCGCGCCGCAGGCAGAGCAGCCGCAGGCGCAGGACGAAAGTGATCGCGACAGTCGGATGCCGGGGCGCCTCTCGCCCGAAGCCGAAGCTGATCTCATGCGCGAACTCGCCGCGCTGCAGATGGAGAACCTCTTCACCGGCGCCGAAATCGAGACGGCTGACGAAATCCCGGAAGAGGCGGTTGCGCAGGCAGATGTTTACGAAGACCTGGAGCTGCCCGATATCGACCTTTCCGATCTGGAAGACGAGTCGGTCGACGCGCCGCTGGTTCTGACGCAAGACGAGGCCGCCGCGCCCGAAGCGGAAGAGCCCGAGGCAACCCCGGCAACCGCATCGCTCGAGGCGCAAAACGTGCTGGTTCTGGGCAATGCGATCATCGCCGAAGAGGCGGAAGCCGAAGCCGAGACGTCGGAAGACGACACCTTGGCCGAAGCTGAGGCCGAAGATATCTCCGCCGACGTCTTCGCACCCGAGTTTGAAGCCGAGACCGCAGAAGAGGCCGAAGCGGAGGCAGAGGCCGAAACCGTCGAAACCGCCGACGCGGAAGACACGGAAGAGGCAGAAGCCCCGACCGAGGTTGCCGCACGCGAGGCCGCGTCGCTTTCCGAGGAAGATACCGACCGCGAAGCCGAGGTGGATCGCCTTCTGGCCGAGGCCGACAAGCAGGCTGAAGTCGTTGAAACCCGCCGCCGCTTCTCCGCGATCGCGCATCTCAAGGCCGCCGTCGCCGCGACCGTTGCGGATCGTCTTGCCAAGGGGCAGGACACCGCGAAAGGGGGCGTCGAGGACGAGGACGGGTCCGAGCCCTACCGCGCCGATCTGACCCAGGCCGTGCGTCCGCGCCGTCCGGTCAGCTCGGGCGAAACGGTATCGCGCCGTCCCGATCCGTTGCGCCCCGCGCCGCTGGTGCTGGTTTCCGAACAGCGCGTCGACGCAGAAGAAGCCTCGGAGGTCGAGGAGGTCGAGCAGCCCGCGGCTCAGCCCGCCGCCGCGATCCGTCCGCGCCGTGTCTCGGCAGGTCAATTCGCCGTTGCCCAAGGCGACGAATCCGAAGCCACGCCGATGAACCCCGAGCAGGCGACCAGCTTCGCCGAATTCGCGGAAAGCCTCGGCACGCAGGGCCTCTCCGATCTGCTGGAAGCCGCCGCCGCCTATACGTCGGCCGTGGAAGGGCGCCCGCATTTCTCGCCGCCGCAGATCATGCGCAAGCTGTCCGTCATGGACGATGCGGCTGACGTGCCGCGCGAAGAGCGGATGCGCGTCTTCGGCCGCCTGCTGCGTCAGGGCAAGATCACCAAGGTGAAGCGTGGCCAATACGCGATCACCGAAGCCTCGCGCTACTGGGACGAGGCGAAGATGGCCTCGGGGCAGTAAGCCCGGCGACAGATCAGAAGGGGCGGTCCTGCGGGGCCGCCCTTTTTCATTGGATCAATAAAGCGGTGCGCGCAGGCACTGGATCAGCACGCGCGCGCCGGGGGCGATCAGCGCGTCGGGGAAGTCGTAATCGGGATTGTGCAGGGCAGGGCGGTCGCCCGCGCCCAGAAGCGCCATCGCGGCGGGACCGTGATCGGCGAAACGCCCGAAATCCTCGGAGGCGCGCATCGGCAGATCGGTTTCGGTGGTTTCGATACCTTCGGCCTTAAGCGCCGCGCGCAGGATGGCGTTCGCTTCAGGAGCGTTTTCGCAGTGGCGGAAGATATCGTGATAGGTGATCTCGCGCTCCAGACCGTGCGCATCGGCAGCCTTTTGCACCATCGCCTCGGCTTTCTCCACGAGCCCCGCCATCCCCGCATCGCGCTGGGTGCGCAGGGTCGCCCACAGCTCTGCCGCGCCGGGAGCGACGCCGAAGGCGGGCTCGCCGAGCCGCGCATGGGTAATCGTCACGCGCGCGAAATCGGGATCGCTCTGGTGCAACTCGTTGCCGAGCGCCGTCAGATCGCTCAACAGCCGGGCCAAAGCCGGGGCGGGGGAGCGACCGCTTTCAGGCAGCGAGGCATGGGCGGTCCACCCGGTGAGCGTGATTTTCATACCGCGCGAGGCGCAATTCATCACCCCGTCCTGCAGCGCCGCCGCCCCGAAGGGCACGCCGGGCATGTTGTGCAGCGCGAAGGACAGATCGGGCGCGATCTCGGCAAAGCGCGGATCGGCGATCACCGCCGCAGCCCCCGCGCCCGTCTCTTCGGCGGGTTGGAATAGCAGGATCGCGCGGCCGCGGATGGGACGATTGCGCGACAGCCAGCGTGCCACGCCTGCGAGAATCGCCATATGCCCGTCATGGCCGCACAGATGCCCCTTGCCGGGAAAGTTCGACCGGTAGGGCGGCGTGCCGGTCTCGTGGATCGGCAGCGCGTCCAATTCGCAGCGCAGGAGAATCGTCGGGCCGGGCTCCGCCCCCTCGTAGATCGCGGCGACCCCGTGCCCGCCAAGCTCGGTCAGCGTCCGGTCGGGGGCGGTCGGCAGCAGCATCGCGACGACCCGCGCGGCGGTGTCGCGTTCCTCGCCGGACAACTCGGGGTCCTGATGCAGACGGTGCCGCCACGCGGTCAATTCCGCGATGTCGGAATTGGTCAGACTGTCGGGCGGGAGGGGGCAGGGCGCGCTTGTCATCGGGCTAATTTGCCCGTTTTTCGGCGCGCCCGCCAGAGGGTGTCACGGCTGCGACGGATCGTCGGGATCGTCCTTGCCGACGCCTTTGAAGATCGGCTTGAGCGGCGCGATCCACAGCAGGCCAAGCACGACATAGACGCCGAACTCGGCCCAGATCGGCAGCCGCCCCCAGCGCGCGCCCGCCCAGTTCACCACCGTCACCGCGACGACGATATAGGCGGGCAGCCCCACGACGAGGGCCAGCAGCGAGAGGCGGCGTCGGGCCTTGTAGCTCAGCGCCATCGGATCAATCCGCGAAGGGATCGGTCACGAGGATCGTGTCGTCGCGCTCGGGCGAGGTCGACAGCATCGCGACCGGGCAGTCGATCAGCTCCTCGATCCGGCGGACATATTTGATCGCCGCTGCCGGAAGGTCGGCCCAGCTACGCGCGCCTTCGGTCGATTCGGCCCAGCCTTCGATCTCTTCATAGACGGGCACGCAGCGCTTCTGCTCTTCCGCGGCGGTCGGCAGGTAGTCGAGCGTCTCGCCGTCGAGCTCATAACCGGTGCAAATCTTGATCGTCTCAAAGCCGTCGAGCACGTCGAGCTTGGTCAGCGCGATGCCGTTCACGCCGGAGATCGCGCAGGTCTGGCGCACCAGCGCCGCATCGAACCAGCCACAGCGGCGCTTGCGGCCCGTGACGGTGCCGAATTCATGGCCGCGTGTGCCGAGGCGGTTGCCGTCTTCGTCGTCCAGCTCGGTCGGGAAGGGGCCTTCACCGACACGGGTGGTGTAGGCTTTGACGATGCCGAGGACGAAATCGATCGCGCCCGGGCCCATACCGGTGCCCGCTGCGGCCTGACCCGCGACCACGTTCGACGAGGTCACGAAGGGGTAGGTGCCGAAATCGATATCCAGCAGCGAGCCCTGCGCGCCTTCGAACAGGATGCGCTTGCCCTGCTTGCGCTTCTCGTTGAGCACTTTCCAGACGGGGGCTGCGTATTTCAGGATCTCGGGCGCGACTTCCTTGAGCTTCGCGATCAGCGCGTCGCGGTCGATCGCCTCGATGCCGAGGCCCTTGCGCAGCGGATCGTGGTGCTGCAGCGCGCGGTCGACGCGGGCTTCCAGCGTCGCGTCGTCCGCGAGGTCCGCCACGCGGACCGAACGGCGACCCACCTTATCTTCATAGGCCGGGCCGATGCCGCGACCGGTGGTGCCGATCTTGGTGCCCTTCGAGGCCGCTTCCTCGCGGGCGCGATCGAGCTCGCCGTGAATCGGCAGGATCAGCGGGGGGTTTTCCGCGATCATCAGCGTCTCGGGGGTGATCTCGACGCCCTGATCGCGGATCTTCTCGATCTCTGCGAGCAGGTGGAACGGGTCGAGCACGACCCCGTTGCCGATCACCGAAAGTTTGCCGCCCCGCACCACGCCCGAAGGCAGCGCGTTGAGCTTGTAGACCTTGCCGTCGATCACGAGCGTATGGCCCGCGTTATGACCGCCCTGAAACCGCGCGATCACATCCGCGCGCTCGCTGAGCCAGTCCACGATCTTGCCTTTCCCCTCGTCACCCCATTGGGCGCCGACGACGACGACATTGGCCATTGCTCTCTCCTTGGCAGGTGTAAAACCGCGCGAGGTATAGCGGCTGAGCGCGCGGTGCGAAAGCCCGCATTTGCGAGAGGTGGTTCGCTCTATTCACGCGTGACGCGCGCGCGAGGGGGCAGGCGCCTCCGGCGGGGATATTTGGGCCAAAACGAAGGGGAGGGCGGATGCAGGCTGCGCGGCTGTGCCGATTTGACCCCGCGAAAGCCGAAAATACACCTCTGCGGCCTTGCACCCTCAGTCTCATCCGCCTAGATAGGCGCGTCGCAAGAAAGAAGGCCCGACCCGTTCATGGAAAACGTCGTTCTCTCGATCCATCTGATCCTCGCACTACTGCTGATTGGCGTGGTGCTGCTGCAACGCTCCGAAGGGGGTGGCCTCGGCATGGGGTCGTCCAACAGCTCCGGCGGCGGTGTCGGCGGGCTGATGACCGGTCGGCAGGCGGCCAATGCGCTGACTCGCGTGACCTGGGTTCTGGCCGCTGGCTTCTTCGCGACCTCGGTGACGCTGACGGTTCTGGCCGCGCAGAAAGCGGGCAGCAGCTCGGTGCTCGATAGCGCCGCGCCCGAGCAAAGCGCACCGGCAGAGACCGCGCCGGCGAATGACACGACCGGCTCGACGCCGTCGCTCGATGTGGTGATGCCGCCGCCGGCAAGCGGGTCGGATGCCTCGACCGGCGGAAACGCGGGCGAAACCACGACGGATACGCAAAGCGGTCCGGTTACGCCGCCCGCCGCCAACTAAGCCGTCACTTCAGCCGGTAATCGGTTCGCACCCACAAAACGTTGCGGGTGCGTCCTATCCAAACTCAATAGCTTGCGGTCTGGTTGCGGGCAGGCCGCGAATCGTGTAAGCATTAAATCCCGTGATCCTGACCCTCTTTGGGGCAGGGAAACCATTCGAATTTCGCAGATCACGGGGGTCTTCATGGCACGTTATGTCTTCATTACCGGCGGCGTTGTCTCGTCGCTCGGCAAGGGTTTGGCATCCGCCGCCTTGGGGGCATTGCTGCAAGCACGCGGCTTTTCGGTTCGGCTGCGCAAGCTCGACCCGTATCTCAACGTCGATCCGGGCACGATGAGCCCGTTCGAGCACGGCGAGGTCTTCGTCACCGATGACGGGGCCGAGACCGATCTCGACCTTGGCCATTACGAACGCTTCACCGGCGTCTCGGCACGCAAGACCGACTCGATCTCTTCGGGGCGGATTTACACCAACGTGCTCGAGAAGGAGCGCCGCGGCGAATATCTGGGCAAAACCATTCAGGTGATCCCGCACGTCACCAACGAGATCAAGGACTTCCTCGATGTCGGCGATGACGAGGTCGACTTCATGCTCTGCGAGATCGGCGGCACGGTCGGCGATATCGAGGGCCTGCCCTTCTTCGAAGCGATCCGCCAGTTCAGCCAGGACCGCCCGCGCGGCCAGTGTATCTTCATGCACCTCACGCTGCTGCCCTATCTGGCGGCGTCGGGCGAGCTGAAGACCAAGCCGACGCAGCACTCGGTGAAGGAACTGCGCTCGATCGGCCTGCAGCCCGACGTGCTGGTCTGCCGTTCGGAGCAGCCGATTCCGGAGAAAGAGCGCGGCAAGATCGCGCTGTTCTGTAACGTGCGCCCCGAGGCGGTGATCCCGGCCTATGACCTGAAGTCGATCTACGAGGCGCCGCTGGCCTATCACCGCATGGGCCTCGATCAGGCGGTGCTGGACGCGTTCGGCATCTCGCCCGCGCCGAAGCCGGAACTGAGCCGCTGGGAAGACGTGATGGACCGTCTCGACCATGCCGAAGGCGAGGTGCGCGTCGCGATCGTGGGCAAATACGTCCAGCTGGAAGACGCCTACAAGTCGATCGCCGAGGCGCTGACCCATGGCGGCATGGCGAACCGGGTGCGCGTGAAGGCCGAGTGGATCGACGCGGAGATTTTCGAGAACGAAGACCCCGCACCCTATCTGGAGAACTACCACGCCATCCTCGTGCCCGGCGGCTTCGGTGAGCGAGGCACGGAAGGCAAAATCCGGGCGGCCCAATTCGCGCGCGAAAAGGGCGTGCCTTACCTGGGCATCTGTCTGGGGATGCAGATGGCCGTCATCGAGGCCGCGCGGAACCTCGCGGGCGTCAGCGATGCGGGCTCGGAAGAATTCGACCACGAGGCGGGCAAGAAGCGCTTCACCCCGGTCGTCTATCACCTCAAGGAATGGGTGCAGGGCAACCACCGGGTCGAGCGCAAGGTGACAGACGACAAGGGCGGCACGATGCGTCTGGGCGCCTATTCGGCCTCGCTGAAAGAGGGCTCGAAGGTCGCCGAGGTCTACGGCTCGACCGATATCGAAGAGCGTCACCGCCACCGCTACGAGGTCGACATCAAGTACCGCGAGCCGCTGGAAAAATGCGGCATGACCTTCTCCGGCATGTCGCCCGATGGCCGCCTGCCCGAGATCGTCGAGCACAAGGACCATCCGTGGTTCATCGGCGTGCAGTTCCACCCCGAGCTGAAATCGAAGCCCTTCGCGCCGCACCCGCTGTTTGCGGGCTTCATCAAGGCCGCGCGGGATCAGAGCCGGTTGGTGTGAGGAAGCAAGGTAAGTAACGTCTTTCGGGGGGCGATCGCAGAGATGCGGTCGCCCTTTTCTGATGCAGATTTACGCTTGGGAAGTCTGCAGGGACAAGTCGCAGCTCCCGGATCAATTCTGGGTTGCAGCAGGGGGAGGATTTTCTGGCGATTGTGCAACAGGTACCGCTTTTCTGTGAAAACCTCCTGCGTTCTGCGTCCTAATGATTGCGCAAAATACTATGAATTCTAACCAGTTCCGCGCGTTTTTTATAGGTGCGGGGTGCTCGGATCGAAACGCTCCGTGCTGTCTGACTTCCAGGGCGACCTGGCCCGTATTTTTTGCGAGTGACATCTGTGAAACTGCTCCAACTCCTTTCAAGGTATGCCTGAGATGAACAAGACTGCACTGGCGCTCATCGCTTTGTTCGCCTTTCCCGCCCTCGCTCAGAGTGAGCCTTCTTTTTATGTCTCCGGTGCGATCGGCACGATCGGCGGGGGCATGAAGACCTCGGACGATCTGGCCGGCAATCCGCCTACGGCCCCGCATGGGGCGATGGGTGGTCTCGACACCGGGTCAAAGCGAAGCTTTGCACTCGCCGTCGGTTATCAGCTCGACCCTAATCTTCAGGTCGAGGTTAGCTATGGGAAATATGAATACGGCGACACTGACTGGGGAACCGATTTCTCCGGCACCTACAATGGAGCTACCGCAACGCCCTTTTCTGGCAAGCTCAGCTCGGATGTGCTCTTCGTCGGCGTCAATTACTTGGAGGACTTCGCACCGAACTGGAATTGGCAAGTCGGCGCGGCCGTTGGCATGGCGCGCAACAAGTTCCACCGTGCTGCGGAAGGCACTTATGCGGAAGTTCGCTCCAACGCGCAGAACGAGTTTGCCTTTAAGGTCAGCGCGGGCCTCGGCTACAAGCTGAGCGAGCACCTCAAGGTGCTGGGCAATGTCGACCTGGTGAGTCTCGGTCGGTTCGAATCCGCCAAGCAAAGGGACGTGGACTGGAGTTCCACTCCGAACCCGATTGCGCCCTACAAGTTCGACACGAATCTTCAGCCTGTCGTGAGCCTCGGACTGTCCTACAGCTTCTGAACTGTTGGTCTGCGAGATGACCGTTGGCCCGGAGCAGAAAGGCTTCGGGGCAACGGTTTTCTGACGTTCAGACCAAAAAGCCGCGCTCAGCTTTGCGCGGCTTTTTTCTTTTTCTTCTTCGAGGGTTTCGGCGCGGGTTTCTCGGCTTTGCCGCCGCCGCGGGCGGGGTCGATGTGACGGGCAAGCTCGGCCGGGTCGAGGCGTATCAGCGCCTGAATATAGCCCGAGGCCGCGTCGAGCAGCTCGCATAGGGCCGCCGCGCGCGGATCGGCGCTTCGGGCTTCCAGTGCGGACAGGTGGTCACGCGCGGGGCCGATGACGCGGCGTTCGCGCTCGGCCAGCATCAGGCGTGCCAGTTCCCACGGCTCGGTGGGCGCCACGAAGAAATCCTTGCGCGAGCCCGGCGAGCGCGCGGCCTGCACGAGACCCGCATCGCGCAACTCTTTCAACGCGGTTGAGACATTGGAGCGCGACAGCCCAAGCTGCGTTACGAGATCGTCGGCCGAGGGCGCTTGCGCCGCGCGCCAGATCGCGCCGAGGCAGCGGCCTGCGGGGCGGGAAAATCCGAAACGGGGGGCGAGTTCGGCGAAGGCTTCGGGCAGTTCGGTTTCACTCATGCATCCATCCTCTGCCGCCTATTTTCGCCGTCGGTTACGCGCCGGGTCGGCGCGCCGCGGACAGCCCCGCGATCAGCGCGGCCTCCCCGTCGCCCAAAGTGACCTGCGCGCCCTGCGCTTGCAAGCCGCGGGCGCAAATTTCCGACCAGCCGGGGGCAGAGGCGGAGGACAGCGCGAGCACGGTTTGCCCGAGCCACCACGGCTTCGCCGCGGCGAGTTCCGCGCCAAGCACGGCACCGGCGGCGCGCGGGGCGGGGCGTCCGAGGCTGAGCGGCGCCAATTCGCGGGCGAGGCGTTCGGGGCGCGAGAGCGTATCGGCAAGGGCTGCGTCGAACCCGTCGCCTGCCTCCAGCGGCGCGCCAAGCGCGGCTAGCATCGCGGCGGAACCTGCGCGCATCGCGCTGACCACTTCACCCGCCGAGATATGCGCCCAGATCGCGCTTGCGCCGCAGATCCAGATCACGCCATCGAATTGCGGGAGGCCTGCGAGGATACCGGCGATCCGGGCCGCTTCGGGGGCGGTGACCTCGGTGCCGTCGCTGTCTTGGATCAGGCCGGGCAGGGCGGGATAGCTTTGCCCGCCGATTTCGGTCAGCGGCAGCGCGCCTTCGGGGCGCGGCGTGCAGGGCAGGGCGCGCGGGGTGGGGCCTGCAGTGGAGGCCGCCACGATCGCAGCGGCTCCGTCGGGCAAGAGCGGGCGCGCGGCGGGCCCGGATTTGCGGTCGCTCACCGCCCCGTCCGAGACATTTGCAGCGCGCCAGCGCCCGAATTCTTCCGTAAGTGCGATCCAATCAGCCATGGCGCATCAGATCGCACGGCGGTCTTGCGGGATCAACCCTGCGACAGGCAGGCGGTGATCGTGTCCGCCATTCCCTGCATCAGGTCCTCATAGAGGCCGGAGCCATAGGTCAGCGCGGTTCCCGAAGGATCGAGCGGCTTGCCGAGCGTCACCGGCGTCCCATCGACGAGGATTTCGACCATTTTCGGGTCGTGGTTCGCCTCCGGGAAAGCACAGACGGCATCCTTCGCCGAGGCCTCGGCGCGCAGGCTCACGAGATGGGCCGCGCCGGGGGTCGATGCATCGCTGGGCGAGAGCGCACCCATGATGGTCAGCCCGTAATGATCGGCCAGATAGCCGTAAGCTGCGTGATAGACGAGGAAGGGCTTGTCCGCGACCGGCGCAAACTCAGCCTTGAGCTTGGCGTCGAGCGCCTCGATCCGCGCCTGCGCCGATTTGGCATTGGCCGCGTAGGTGTCGGCATGTTCGGGATCGGCCTTGGAGAGGTCGTCGGCGATCAGGCCGAGCCAGAGCTTCGCATTGTCGGGGTCGAGCCACGCATGGGGATCGGTCATCTGATCGACCTCGCCTTGGTCGTCGTGCCCCGCCTCGGCGTGACCCTCGTCCTCGTCGAGATCGGCGCTGTGGTCATGCGGGTCCTGCGCCGAGAAACTGCGCACCGTCGTTCCGGGTGCGTGAAGCAGCTCGACCGATTGGCCCTTCACGCCGACGCCTTCGATCGCGCGTTCCAGCCACGGCGTCAGGCGCGGGCCGACCCAGAAGACGAGATCGGCATCCTGCAGATCGCGCGCTTGGCTTGGCTTTAGCTGATAGTGATGCGCGTCCGAATTCTGACCGAGCAGCACTTCGGGCTTGCCCAGATCGCCCATCACCTGCGCGACGAGCGACTGCACCGGGGGCACATCGGTGACGACGCTGGGCACTTCGGCTTGGGCGAGGGCGGGCAGTGCGGCAAGCGCGCTCACGAGAACGGGAAGGGTGGGGCGCATCGGATGTCTCCTGTCCAACTTGATCTGAGGAGCGGAACATGTATGTTATAAAATCACTCGTCAAGAAGAAATGTGATAAGGTAACGCTCTCGTGGGATCTTCGACCTCTTCCGCCAAGGCTTTCACGCCGCATGACCACAGCCGATGCGCCGGCACGACGCTGGCGCGCGCCGAGGCTGTCGCCGCCGAAAAGGGCGCGCGTCTGACCCCGGTGCGCAAGCGCGCGCTGGAAATTCTGCTGGAAGAGCATCGGGCTATGGGGGCCTACGAGGTACTCGACCGGCTCGCAGAGGATGGGTTCGGCAAGCAGCCGCCCGTGGCCTATCGCGCGCTGGAATTTCTCGTTGAACACGGTCTTGCGCATCGCGTGCGCCGCCTGAATGCCTTCGCCGCCTGCATGAGCCCGGGCGAGGAACATGCGCCGGTCTTCCTGATTTGCCGCAACTGTGGCGAGGTCGCGGAGGCAGGGCCCGAAGAGGGGGCCGAAGAGGTGCGCCGCGCGCTGCAGGGCGCGGCCGAGCGGCTGAATTTCCATGTCGAGCGGGCGACCGTCGAGGCGCTGGGGCTCTGCCCGAACTGCGCCGCTGAGGAGGCGCAATGAGCGAATTGATCACGGCGCAGGGCCTGAGCGTGCGCCATGGCGAGGTCGAGGTGCTTCACGGCGTCGACTTCACGATTTCCCCGGGCGAGATCGTCACCGTCGTCGGGCCGAACGGCTCGGGCAAATCGACGCTGATCCGCGCTCTGATCGGGCTGGAGCGCGCCGCGCGGGGCAAGGTGAACCGTCAGGCGGGGCTGCGGATCGGCTATGTCCCGCAAAAGCTGCATGTCGATGCGAGCCTGCCGTTGACGGTGCGCCGCTTCCTGTCGCTGCCCAAGCGCGTCTCGAACGCGCGGGCCGAAGCGGCGCTGGAACGCACCGGCGTGCCGCATCTGGGCGGGCGGCAGATTTCGCGGCTCTCGGGTGGGCAGTTTCAACGTGTGCTTCTAGCGCGGGCCTTGCTGTCGGAGCCGCAGATCCTGATCCTCGACGAGCCGACGCAGGGGCTCGACCAGCCCGGCACGGCAGGGTTCTACAAGCTGATCGAAGAGGTCCGTCAGGAAACCGGCTGCGCGGTTCTGATGGTGAGCCACGATCTGCACGTCGTGATGTCTGCCTCGGATCGGGTGATCTGCCTCAACGGTCATGTCTGCTGTCAGGGCACGCCGAAGGTGGTGGCCGAGGCGCCGGAATATCGCGCGCTGTTCGGGATGGGCACGCAGGGGGCCTTCGCGCTCTATCAGCATAGCCACGATCATGGCGAACATGCGGATCACGCGACCTGCAGCCACGATCACGATCACGCGCATGACGCGGCGCAGGACGACACTCAGACCCACGGGCAGGCGCATGTTTGACGATTTTCTTTTCCGCGCGGCGCTGGCCGGGATCGGCCTGACCTTCGCGACCGGGCCGCTTGGCTCTTTCGTCGTTTGGCGGCGGATGGCCTATTTCGGCGATGCGACGGCCCATGCCGCGATCCTCGGCGTGGCGCTGAGCTTCGCCTTCGGCATCTCGGTCTATCTGGGCACGCTTGGCGTGGCGCTGGCGATGGCGCTCACAGTGGCGCGGCTCTCGGGGCGCGGCCATGCGATGGACACGCTATTGGGGGTGCTCGCCCATTCCGCGCTGGCTTTCGGCCTCGTCGCGGCGTCGCTGCAATCGGGGCTGCGGGTCGATCTGTCGGCATGGTTGTTCGGCGATATTCTCGCCGTGTCGCGCAGCGATCTGGCCGTGGTCTGGGGCGGATCGGCGGTCGTCGTGGCGCTGCTGGCATGGCGCTGGCAGGGGCTACTGACCGCGACGATCAATGACGAGCTGGCGATGTCCTCGGGGCTCGACCCGCGGCGCGAGCAGATGGCGCTGACCATCGCGCTGGCGCTGACCGTGGCCGTGGCGATCAAGATCGTCGGCGCGCTGCTGATCGCGGCGCTGCTCATCATCCCGGCGGCCACGGCGCGGCAATTCGCGCGCGGGCCCGAGGCGATGGCGGCAGGCGCGACCGGGGTGGGGATCGCCTCGGTGCTGCTGGGGCTCTGGGGGTCGTTGCAGTTCGACACGCCCGCCGGTCCGTCGATCGTGGCGGCCTCGACCGTGCTCTTCGTGCTGTCCTTGCCGCTGCGTCGCGCGCGCTAAGCCGCGCTGCCGCTTGCCATTTCCCCTCCCGCGCGTTGAGATGCGCGGCAAAGGAGCCCCGATGGATCACCGCAGTTTCAAGACCCCGGCGCAGATCTTCGTCGACCTCGCGGCGGGCAATCCGCAGCGTCGCATGGCTTTCGATCCCGCGCAGCGGCGCGCGGCGCTGCAGGCGCTCTCGCGCGCGATCCATGACTACGAAGCGGAGATCCTCGCGGCGCTGGCGGAGGATTTCTCCAAGCCCGAGGCCGAAATTCGCCTGAGCGAGATCCTGCCCGTTCAGGCAGAGATTTCGCACGCGCTGCGCCACCTGAAGACGTGGACGAAGGTCCGCCGGGTGCGCCCGACCCGCGCGATGCTGGGCACCCGCGCGCGGATCGTACCCGAGCCGAAGGGCACCGCGCTGATCATCGCGCCGTGGAATTACCCGCTGGCGCTGTCGCTCGGGCCGTTGGTGTCGGCCATCGCGGCGGGCTGTGCCGCGATCGTCAAACCGTCCGAGCTGGCCCCGGCCAGCGCTGCCGTGATCGCGCAGATCGTCGAGGAGGCGCTGCCCGCCGATCTCGTGCGCGTGGTGCAGGGCGGGGTCGAGGTCAGTCAGGAACTGCTCGACCAGCCCTTCGATCATATCTTCTTCACCGGCTCGCCGCGCGTGGGCAAGATCGTGATGGCGGCGGCCGCGAAGCATCTGACGTCGGTGACGCTAGAACTGGGCGGGAAATCCCCGGTCATCGTCGGCCCCGGCGCCGATCTGAAAAAGGCCGCGCGGATGATCGCCTGGGGCAAGTTCGCGAATGCCGGTCAGACCTGCATCGCGCCCGATCACGTCTATGTCGCCAAACAGATCGAGGCTCCGTTTCTGGCCGAGCTGAAAGCCGCGATCGCGCGGATGTATGGCAAGACGGAAGAGGCGCAGGCGGCCTCGCGCGACCTCGCGCGGATCATCAACCCGGATCATTTCACCCGCCTGATGGGTATGATCGAGAGCGCGCAATCCGCTGGCGCAAAGGCGCTGACCGGAGCCACCAGCGAGGCCGAGAGCCGCTATATCGCGCCCACCGTCCTGATGGGCACCGACCCGTCGATGCGCGTCGAGCAGGAGGAGATTTTCGGCCCCGTTCTGCCGGTCATTCCGTTCGACGATGCGGCGGATGTGGTGGCGCGGATCGAGGCCGGGCCGAAGCCGCTCGCCCTTTATATCTTCGAGCGCGACCGTGGTCTGATCGACCGGTTGCGCCGCGCGACCAGTTCGGGCGCGGTGGGCGTCAATGTCGCGCTGGTCCATTACCTGCACCAGAACCTGCCCTTCGGCGGGATCGGGAATTCGGGTGTCGGGGCGGCGCATGGCCATTGGGGCTTCGAGGCCTTCACCCATCTCAAGCCTGTGCTCGAGAACCGGTTCGCGCCGCTTGCGATGCTGATGCCGCCCTATCGGAGCGGACGCATGGCGAAGCTTGCCCAGAAATTCCTGCGCTAAGTCCGACTGCAGATTTCACGCGTGATCGCGTTCCGCCACAAGCCCGTGTAATCGCTCCGGTTGGCGAAATCGCGCCCTAGTTGAACCCTTGTGATTAATAAGAAACAGGGGATTAACCAATGGCATCAACAGAAACGATGGCCGGAGGAGGCAAACTGCGGCGTGACGCCGGGGTCATCGGGCTGCTCTTTGCCTCCACCACCTCCATGATCGGCTCGGGCTGGCTCTTCGGGGCCTATCACGCCTCGAAAATTGCAGGGCCGCTCTCGGTCTGGTCCTGGGTGATCGGGGCCGCGATCATCATGCTGATCGCGCTGTGCTTTGCCGAACTCTCCACGATGTTCTCCAAATCCGGCGCGCTCGTCCATATGAGCCATGCGAGCCACGGCGCGACGCTGGGCCGGCTCTGGGGCTGGATGTTGTTTCTCAGCTATGCGCCGGTGCCTGCGGTCGAGGCCGAGGGGATCGTCACCTATGCCAATAACTACCTGCCGTATTTCCTGCGCGGGGACGGGTCGGGCACGCTGACGCTGGTGGGCTTCATCACCTCCGCGCTGCTCCTGAGCGTGCTGGCGCTGCTGAACCTGCTCGCCATCAAGGCGCTGTTGAAGGTGAACAACACCGTGACATGGTGGAAGATCGCCGTGCCGCTGATCACCGTGGTCGGGCTGATCGCGGCCTCGTCCCATTGGGGCGTCTGGCATGCGGCACCGGGCACCTACAAGGCGCAGGGCATGTTCACCGCCATTCCCGCCGCAGGGATCGTGTTCTCCTTCCTTGGCTTCCGCACCGCGATCGACCTGGGCGGCGAGAGCGCCAATCCGGGCCGCAATATCCCGATGGCGGTCATCGGCTCGGTCATTCTCGCCGCGATCGTTTATATCCTGCTGCAGGTGGCCTTCATCATGGCGCTCTCGCAGGGCGATCTGGCGAATGGCTGGTCGTCGTTGAGCTTCAAAGGCTCTGCTGGTCCCTTCGCCGGTCTCGCGGCGACGCTGGGCATGGGATGGCTGGCGCTGCTCCTTTACGTCGATGCCTATGTCTCTCCCGGCGGGACGGGGCTGATCTACGTCACCGGCGGCTCGCGTATCCTCTATGCGGTGGGCGACACCGAGAGCGGGCCGAGCGCGCTCACCCATACGACCCGCCACGGCGTTCCGTGGCTGGCGGTTGCGGTGATGTGGGCCGTGGGCGTGTTCTTCCTGCTGCCCTTCCCGGCATGGCAGCTGCTGGTGGGCTATATCAGCTCGATCACGGTTCTGACCTACGGCCTCGGTCCGATCGTCCTGATGGTGCTGCGCCGCAGCCAACCCGATGCCGAGCGCGCCTTCCGCCTGAAAGGGGCGGAGTTCCTTGCGCCGCTGGCCTTTATCGCGTCGAACCTCGTGATCTACTGGACGGGTTTCTACACCGACTCGATCCTGTTCGGGATGCTGCTCGGGGGCTTCGCGGTCTATGCGGTGGTCTTCCACGTCCTGCAGAAGAAATCCGCCTCCGAGTTCGGCTGGGGCCATATCGGCTGGCTGGCGCTGTGGTTCGGCGGGCTTTGGGTGATCACGGCGCTCGGTACGTCGGATCACGCGCTCAATGTGCTGAACTTCTGGAGCGGCATGGGCCTCGTCGCGGTGTGGTCGCTGGTGGTGATCTGGTTCGCGCTGCGCGCGGCGCTTCCGGCCGAGGAGACCGGTGCGCTGATGGAGCGTATCCAGCGCGGTAACTGAGCCTTTGCGAGATGACAAAAGGGCGCGCGGGGAAACTCGCGCGCCTTTCCTATACCCGCTTCACCTTCCAGCGGCGGTGGATCCAGAGCCATTGCTCCATATGCTTGAGGATCATCTCCTCCAGCCCGTCATTGAGCGTCTGCGTCATCGCCTCGGGGGTGCTGTGCGGGACGGGCTTGTCGGCATAGATCTTGAAGTTGAGCCCGTCGGGCTGCCGGATCGCGTAGATCGGAACCAGATCGGCTTTCATCTTCAGCGCCATTTCCGCCGCCGACAGGGGCGTGAAGGCGGGCAGGCCGAAGAAGCTCAGCTCCGCGCCCTTCTTGAAGTGCTGGTCGAAGCCGAAGGCCACCATCCCGCCGTCGCGCAGGAATTTCATCATGTCGCCCAGACCCCGGCGCGAGCGCGAGAACAGCGGCTCCGCGATGGCCGAGATGGTCGAGACATATTGCTCGTTGAAGAGCGGGTTGTTCATCGGGCGGTAGATCGCGCCGACCCGGTAGCCGCGGCCTGCAAGCGCTGCACGCCACGCGTCGTAATTGCCGAAATGGCCTGCCGCGAGGACGACGGGGCGACCCTCGCGATGGGCGGCCTCCAGCGTCTCGGCGCCGGGGCCTTCGATCGGCAGATCGCGGACGCGCGCCACGAATTCTTCGCCCGAGTAAATCTCCGCCAGCATCCGGCCCAGATTGTCGGGCATCTCGCGCTGCAGCCGCTTGATCTCGTCCTCGGAGAGGTCCGGGCAGGCGATACGCAGGTTCTCGCGGATCTTGCGGGTGAAGCCGAGGATCGGGGCGAGCCGCGACACCATTCGTCCCGCCGCCGGGATGCGCCGCTCGTAGGGCAGGCGCTGGACCAGCCGCATCACCGCCACGAAAAGGGCATTCGAGGCACGGTCGGACAGGGTGGGTTCGCGGTTCTTCATCGTGTCGGGTGTCAGGCTCTGGCTTGGCGCGCGGCACGGCGCTCACGCGACCAGACATAGAGGCCAGCCCCCACGATCACAAGCGCCCCGGCAATGGTGAACCCGTCGGGAAACTGGCCGAACATCAGCCATCCCCAGAACGAGGCGAACAGCAGGCCCGAATAGCCGAAGGGCGCGAGCGTCGAGGCTTCGGCCAGTGCGAAGGCGCGGATGAGCAGGAATTGCGACAGGCTGCCCGCCAGCCCGAGACCGAGGAAAATCCACAGATCGGACAGCGCGATCGGCTGCCAGATGAAGGGCAGGGCGAGCGAGGAAAGCGCAAGCCCGGTGAACGCCGACCACAGCTGCGAGGTGGCCGCGCTATCGCCGCGCAGGTAGCGCGTCAGCAGCACCGCGCCCGCGAAGCTGAACGCGGCCAGCAGCGCCAGAAACGCCGCCGGATGCAGCCCGCCGACGCCCGGACGCAGGATGATCATCGCGCCGATGAAGGCCGCCAGAATGCCGAAAATACGGTGCGGGCCCAGCCGCTCGCCCAGAAACAGCGCCGCGCCGAGCGTCACGATCACCGGGTTGAGATCGCCAAGCGCGGTGGCGGTGGCCAGCGGCACATGTTTCAGCGCGTAGAAGAACGACACGATCGCCCCCATCTGGAACAGCGCCCGGCCCAGCTGGAACTTCGGCTGTGCACTGCGGATGCGGCGCGGCAGGCTGCCGCGATAGATCACGGCCAGCACGGCGGCATTCACCGCGAAGCGCGCCCAGACGATCAGGAGCGGGTGATAGCCTTGCCCGAGAAGCTTGGCGAACGCGTCCATCAGCGTCAGCATCGAGAACGCGCCAAGCATCAGCGCGATCCCCATCCCGGGACGATCACCCTCGGGATGTGAAGAGGGGGCCACGCCGGGCCCCCTCGCAGTCGCTTTCAAGCCGGGCAGAGCCATCAGAGGAGGCTCTTGACCTTCTCGGCCACGGCCTCGGGGGTGATCCCGAACTTTTCGTAAAGCTCGCCTGCGGGAGCGGAAGCGCCGAAGCCCTCCATGCCCACGAAGCCGGCTTTCGCCTCGCGGCCACGCTCGCCCAGAAGCCAACGGTCCCACGGCTGGCGCACGGCGGCCTCGACGGCCACACGGACCGAGTTCGGCGGCAGCACGCGCTTGCGGTAGGCCTCGTCCTGCTCGGCGAACAGCTCCATGCAGGGCATCGAGACGACACGGGTGCCGATCGCTTCTTTCTGCAGCAGTTCGCGGGCTTTGATCGCGATTTCCACTTCCGAGCCGGTCGCCATCAGGATCACCTGACGCTTGCCGTCGGCCTCGGCCAGAACATAGGCACCGCGCGCGGTGAGGTTCTGCGGCTTGTACTCGGTGCGCAGCGTCGGCAGACCCTGACGCGACAGCGCCAGAACCGAGGGCGTGCCCTCCTGGTTCATCGCGATTTCCCACGCCTCGGCGGTCTCGATGACATCGGCGGGGCGGAAGGTCAGCGTGTTCGGCGTCGCGCGGCAGATTGCCAGATGCTCGACCGGCTGGTGGGTCGGGCCGTCTTCGCCCAGACCGATGCTGTCATGGGTCATGACATAGACGGTCGGCACTTTCATCAGCGCCGACAGACGCATCGCGCCGCGCGCGTAGTCGGTGAAGCAGAAGAACGTGCCGCCATAGGGACGCACGCCACCATGCAGCCACTGGCCGTTCATCGCAGCCGCCATGCCGTGCTCGCGGATGCCGTAATGGATGTAGCGGCCCTTGCGGTTCTCCGCATTGAAGACCGTCATGTCCTTCGACTTCGTGAGGTTCGAGCCGGTGAGGTCGGCTGAGCCGCCGATGGTCTCGGGGCAGGCGGCGTTGATCACGCCCAGCACCATCTCCGACGCCTTGCGGGTCGCGACTTTCGGCGCGGCCTCGGCCTGCTCTTTCTTGAACTTGCGGATCGCGCCGGTGAGCTTCTTCGAGACGCCGCCTTCCATGATGCGGGTGAACTCGGCCTGCTTGTTGGCCGAAAGCTTGCCGAAGCGCTCTTCCCATTCGCCACGCTCTGCCGCGCCGCGGGTGCCGATGGCCTCCCATTGCGACTTCACGTCGGCGGGGATTTCGAACGGGCCGTGATCCCAGCCGTAGATCGCCTTGGTGCGTGCGATCTCCTCGTCGCCCAGCGGCGAGCCGTGGGCCGAGTAGCTGTCGGCCTTGGTCGGTGCGCCGAAGCCGATGATGGTTTTGCAGTCGACCAGAACCGGACCCTTGGCTTTCTTCGCCTTGGTCAGCACCTCGTCGATGGCAACCGGATCGTGGCCGTCACAGGCAAAGACCGTCCAGCCCGACGCCTCGAAGCGCTTGCGCTGGTCGGTCTTGTCGGACATCGACACGCGACCGTCGATGGTGATGTCGTTATTGTCCCACAGCACGATCAGGTTCGACAGTTCCTGCATCCCGGCAAGGCCGATGGCCTCCTGGGAGATGCCTTCCATCAGGCAGCCGTCGCCTGCGATGACCCAAGTGCGGTGATCGACGAGCTTCTTGCCCCATTGGGCGCGCAGCGCCTCTTCGGCGATGGCCATGCCGACCGAAGTCGCGAGACCCTGGCCGAGCGGGCCGGTCGTGGTCTCCACTGCGTCGAGCAGGAAGTTCTCGGGGTGGCCGGCGGTCAGCGCGCCCGACTGGCGGAAGTTCTTGATCTGGTCGAGCGTCACCTGCTCGTCGCCGCAGAGATAGAGCAGCGAGTAGATCAGCATCGAGCCGTGACCCGCCGACAGGATGAACCGGTCGCGGTCAGCCCATTTCGGGTTCTTCACGTCGAATTTCAGGTGGTTCTGGAACAGAACGGTCGCCACATCGGCCATGCCCATCGGCATGCCGGGGTGACCGGAATTTGCGGCCTGTACCGCATCCATCGCCAGTGCGCGGATCGCGGAGGCAAGTTTCCAATGCTCAGGATGGGCGGCGCGCAGCTCTTCGATTTCCATGAAACGTCCTTTCGCAGGGCAGCAGTTGGATGGGTCCGCGCCCCTGATAGCAGGGATCGGCCCAAGATCAAGCACGGCCCACAAGTGCTTGAGGCAAAAGGGTGGGCTTGCCCTGTCGCAAAAGGTTAGACTTAACGAAACTCGCAGTCGGCCGCGATTCGGTCATGGCAAGCGAAAAACATGAGGACGAGGAGGCGCGTATGAGTGACATAGCCGAATACGAACGCCGCATCGCTTTCGCGCTAGAGCGGATCGGGCGCGGGGTCGAAGCGCTCAAGCAGCGCGAGGCATTGCAGGCGCAAGCGGCGCAGGATGCCACGCACCAGCCCGAGCCGGAGACCGCACCGCCTGCCGAGGCAGAGCTGCCCGCCGTGCCCGAGGCGCCGCCCGAAGCTATTGCCGATCCGGCGGAAGTGGCCGAGCTGAAAGCCGCGCTCGCCGCCGAGCAGGAAGCCAACGCGCAACTCTCCGAACGCGTCCGCGCGATCCGCGAGAAACAGGACACCACACTGGGGGCGATGGAGCGCAAATACGGCGCTGCCGTCCGCGCACAGGAAGCCGCCTTCAAAGAGGTCGCAGCTCTCAAGCAAGCCAATGCGGCGCTGGTCGCGGCCAATCGCAAGCTGATGGACGAGGGCGTGGCCTTCTCCGAGGAGGCGCTGATGGCCGAGCTGCAAAGCCTGCGCGCCGCGCGCGACGGCGAGAGCGCCGAGCTGGAGCAGATCATCGCGGGTCTCGACCCGATCATCGAAGCGGCGAACCGCGAGGAGGAGACCGATGCCTGAGGTGACGATTTCCATCGGCGGCCGCGATTTTCAGGTCGCCTGCCAAGAAGGTGAAGAACATTTCCTGCGCTCGGCTGCCGGGATGCTCGACAGCGAGGCGCAGGTGCTTCTGGGCCAGATCGGGCGGGTGCCCGAGAACCGGATGCTGCTGATGTCGGGGCTGATGCTGGCCGACAAGGCGGCGGGCATCGAGGATCAGCTGCGCGACGCGATGAACCGTCTGGGCGAATTGCAGGCGAAGATCGACGAGCTGCAGTCGAACCCTGCGCATGTCGAAGTGCCGATCGTGCCGCCCGAAGTGACCGAAACGCTGGCCGAGATCGCCGCGCGCGCGGAGTCGCTTGCCGACCGGGTCGAGGACGACGCGTGAGGCGGGCGCTGTTTGGCGCGGCGCTCGCAAGTGTCGCGCTGGCGGGACCGGTCGCGGCGCAGGACGCGGCGCAGGGCACGGCCCCGGATGACGGATCGGTTGAGCGGTTGGAGCCTCTCAATCCGATTGTCGGCGACGGGCCCCCGGCGGTGGTGAACGCCACCTATCATTGCGAGCGCGGCGCGGAAGTGCACGCGGCGTATCTCAACGACACCGATCCGCAGCGCGTCGTCGTGTTTCTACAGGGGCGGCAGGTTGTGATGAGCCATATCCGCTCCGCCGATGGGGCGAAATATGCCGAGGATGGCGAGGGCGAAGTCGGCTATGTCTGGTGGACGCGCGGCGCGCAGGCGATGCTCGACTGGATCGCCGAAGATGGCGAGGTTCAACCGCTGCTCAGGGCCTGCCGCCAAGAATAAGGGCCGCAACGCGGATCAGCGCGGCGGCCCTTGTTCGTTCGTCCGGGAAACCTGAAGCCGCGCGCTTACTCGGCCGCCTTCATCTCGAAACCCTTTTCCAGCTGATCCGACGGCGTGATCGGATACTCGCCCGAGAAGCAGGCGTCGCAATATTGCGGACAGGAATTGTCGCGGCCCTCGGCCTCGCCCACGGCGCGATACAGCCCGTCGAGAGAGATGAATTTCAGGCTGTCCACGCCAACCCAGTCGCGCATCTCTTCTTCGGTCATCTGTGCTGCCAACAGCTTGTCGCGGTTGGGCGTGTCGACGCCGTAGAAGCACGGCCATGCGGTCGGCGGCGAGGCGATCCGGAAATGCACCGATTTCGCACCCGCATCGAGGATCATATCCTTGATCTTGCGCGAGGTGGTGCCGCGGACGACGGAGTCGTCGACAAGGACCACCCGCTTGCCGCGAATGAGCGACTTGTTGACGTTGAGCTTGAGGCGCACGCCCATGTTGCGGATCTGCTCGGTCGGCTCGATGAAGGTGCGGCCCATATACTGGTTGCGCGTGATCCCGAGCGCGAAGGGGATTCCGCTTTCCTGGCTATAGCCGATCGCCGCCGGTGTGCCGCTGTCGGGCACCGGGCAGACCAGATCGGCCTCGACTGGGGCTTCGCGGGCCAGCTCGACGCCGATCGCGCGGCGGGTCTCGTAGACCGAGCGGCCACCGATCATGCTGTCGGGGCGCGAGAAATAGACATGCTCGAAGATGCAGAAGCGACCGGTGGAGGGGCCGAAGGGGCGCGAACTCTCGACATGGCCGTCCTGAATGACGACCATCTCGCCCGGATCGATCTCACGGACGAAGTCCGCGCCGATGATGTCGAGCGCGCAGGTCTCCGAGCTCAGCACATAGCCATGCTCGCCCAGCTTGCCCAGCACCAGCGGACGCACGCCCAGCGGGTCGCGCACACCGATCAGCTTGGTCCGCGTCATCGCGACGATCGAGAAGGCGCCTTCCACGCGGCGCAGCGCATCGGCGATCCGGTCGGCATGCTTGCGCTGGATCGAGCGCGCCATCAGGTGGATGATGCATTCGCTGTCGGACGACGACTGGAAGATCGCGCCGCGCTCGATCAGTTCGCGGCGCAGCGCGTCGGCATTGGTCAGGTTGCCGTTATGGGCGACCGCGCAGCCGCCCATCGAGAACTCGCCGAAGAAGGGCTGGATGTCGCGGATCACCGCACCTTTGGAGCCGGCGGTGGAGTAGCGCACATGGCCGATGGCGACATCGCCCGGCAGCGTTTCCATCAGGCTCGACTTGGTGAAGTTGTCGCGGACATAGCCGAAACGGTGGGCCGAGTTGAAACCGGTGGCGGCGTCATGGGCGACGATGCCGCCCGCTTCCTGACCGCGGTGTTGGAGGGCGTGAAGACCGAGGGCCACGAAATTCGCGGCGTCGGAAATGCCGACAACACCGAAGACGCCGCATTCTTCCTTGAGCTTGTCGTCGTCGAAAGGGTGGGCGTAGTGGGTCTTCTGGGCGGCGGGGCAGGACATGGCATCAGCTCCGTATGACGCTAGGGGAGGGCGCTTTGGCCCATTTATAGACAAACGCGAGAGGTGTTAACCCCTCGCGCCTGTAAAACCGTCATGTGACTGACATCAATTCTCGGTCGCCGGAGGCAGTTCGTCCGTCCGGGCCGGGGCATCCGCGCCGGGAGGAGCGGGGCAGGCGGCCACAAGTTGTTCGTAACGCTGCACGATCCAGCCGGGTGCATCGGCGGGCATCGATTCGTCGAGTTGGCCCGAGGCGCGCGAGAACACTTTGGCCGAACGCGAGTCGTCGACCACCGGCACGGGGTCGTTGCTCATCACGCGGTCATAGACCACGAAGGCCACCGCCACGAGGACCACACCGCGCAGCACGCCGAACAGGAAGCCCAGACCCTGGTCGATCCCGCCAAGCGCCGAGCGCTGCACGGCCGAGGCGAAGAGCGGCGTGAGGATCGAGAACACGACCAGTGCGACGGCGAAGACCACCGCGAAACCGCCGATCATGCCCAGCTCGCAGCTTTGGCCGATGAACTTGTCGAGGCCGGGGATCTGCTGCACCAGAGGGCGTGCCTCGTTGGCGAAGATATAGGCGACGATCGCCGCTGCGATCCAGCCGACGATGGCCAGCGCCTCGCGCACGAAGCCACGCGAATAGGCGAGGATCGCCGAAAGAATGATGACGACCGCCACGATGGCATCGACAATGGTGAACCCGTCCATTTGCGCTCCTGTGTTCTCGGCGTTAACCGGCGCCGAACATCTCCCCGGTAAATGTCACGAGATCGCCCAGCTTGCGCAGCGCCATCCCGCTCGACCCTTCGGCTTTCGTTCCCGAGGGTGCGATCGCTTGTGAAAAACCAAGTTTCGCCGCTTCTTTCAACCTGTTTTCCGCTTGACCCACGGGACGCAGAGCGCCTGACAGGCTGATTTCCCCGAAAATCACCATGTCTGCAGGCAGTGCCACATCTTCGCGCGCGCTGAGAAGCGCGGCAGCGGCGGCGAGGTCCGCTGCTGGCTCCACCACTTTCATGCCGCCCGCCACATTGAGGAACACGTCGAGCCCCGCAAACGGGATGCCACAGCGCGATTCCAGCACCGCGAGAATGGTCGATATCCGTCCGCTGTCGAGCCCGACCACGGTGCGCCGCGGCGAGGCGAGCGTGGACGGCGCAACCAGCGCCTGAATCTCTGTCAGCACAGGCCGCGTGCCTTCGATTCCTGCGAAAACCGCCGAGCCCGGTGCGGGCTGACCGCGCTCGGACAGGAACAGTGCCGAGGGGTTGGCGACCTCGGCCAGACCCGCACCGGTCATCTCGAAGACGCCGATCTCGGAAGCCGGGCCGAAGCGGTTCTTCACCGCGCGCAGGATGCGGAACTGGTGACCGCGCTCGCCTTCGAAATAGAGCACCGTGTCGACCATATGCTCGATTACGCGCGGGCCCGCGATCTGGCCTTCCTTGGTGACGTGGCCGACCAAGATGACGGCGGTGCCGCGCTTTTTGGCGAAGCTCACCAATTCGTGTGCGGCGGCGCGCAACTGGCTCACCGATCCCGGCGCGCTGTCGACATTGTCCGACCACATGGTCTGGATCGAATCGATGATGACGAGGTCGGGGCGTTCGGTTTCCAGCGTCGTCAGGATGTCGCGCAGAGAGGTTTCCGCGCCCAGACCGACCGGAGCATCGGCAAGGCCAAGCCGTTGCGCGCGCATCCGCACCTGGCTCGCCGCTTCCTCCCCTGAGATATAGAGCGCCTTCACGCCCTTGCGAGCGAAGCTCGCCGTCGCTTGCAGCAGAAGCGTCGATTTCCCGATGCCGGGATCGCCGCCGACCAGAACGGCAGAGGCCGCCACGAGACCGCCGCCCAAGACCCGGTCCAACTCCTCCATGCCCGATTTCACACGGGCCGGCGGGGTTTCCTTCGTGTCGAGCGCGGTGAGCGGGATCACCTTGCCCTTCGCGCCCTTCATCCCCGAGCCGGGCGTGGTCGAGATCGGCGCTTCCTCGTGGATCGAGTTCCATGCGCCGCAGGCGTCGCAACGCCCGGACCATTTGGCGTGCGTCGCGCCGCATTCGGCACAGCGGAAGATCGCGGATTGCTTGGCCATAAGGTCAGCTACGTTCCAGATTGGCGGCGATCAGGCTCGCGCATTGCTCGGGATGGGTGGCGGGCAGCATATGGCCCGCACCCTCGACGCAGGCGACGCCCACGTCCGGAAGACGCGCGGCAATCGCCTCGGCCACTTTCGGCATCGTCGCGGGCGAGCGGTCGCCATGGATGATCATCGCGGGCGCGTCGATCTGCTCGATCCCGTCGGGCCGCGCGATCCGTGCCGGATCTTCGAAATTGGCGCGGCTGATGTTCTCGACCATCGGCATGCAGGCGGTGAAACGCTCGCGCTGCGTCTCGGAATAGCTGTCCCACGGCTGGCCGGTGCCCCAGTCGCGCATGAAGCCGCGCGCCGCTGGTTCATAGTCGCCCGCTTCCATCAATTGCTCGAAGTGATCCTGCTTGGCGCGCAGGTCCTGCCAGTCCGGGTCGTTCTCGGGGAGGGCGGCGAACAGCACCGGCTCGATCAAGGTCAGCGAGCGGACGGCCTCGGGGGCGCCCACCGCGATGCGCAGCGCGACCGAGGCGCCGAAGCTATGTCCGATCAGGTCCACGGGGCGCTCGATGAAGCTGGCCGCGATGCGCGTCACCTGCGTCTGAAAACCGCCCGGCTCGCTCGCATCGCCGCGCCACGGTGCGGATTGCCCGTGGCTCGGCTGATCGAAGGCGACGGCGTGGATCTGCTGGCCCAGCGGTATCAGCGCCTTCGCCCAGAGGTTCGAACTGCCCAAGGTGCAATGGATCGCGATGGCGGGACGCTCGCCCTGACCGAAGCTTTGCCAGAACACTTCCGCCCCTTGTCGTTGATCACGCGGCATTCAGAGCGTCCCCAGATAGTCGTCGAGCAGCTCCAGATGGTCCTGACCCCAGAACCGCTCGTCGGTATCGGTCACGATATAGAAGGGCGAGCCGAAGACACCGGCCTCGACCGCGTCCTCGAGGTTCTTCTCATAGGTGACCGCGCCATCGAAGAGGCCGGTGGTCGCGAGATTGCCATCAAAGCCATTGGCCTCGAGCGCTTCACGGATCACCTCGTCCGAGGCGATATCCTTATCCTCGGCCCAGCAGGCACGCAGGATCGCGTTGACCAGACCGCCCACGTCGCCGCCACCGGCTTTTTGCGCCGCGATGATCGCGTAAGAGGAGGGCGCGGGGTTCGGCGGATAGCCGGGCGGGGTGGTGTTCATCTCCATCCCGAGCCGCTTCGACCAGCGCTTGAGCTCCTGCATCCGGTATTCCATCCGGCTCTGGTGGCGCTGCGCCGGGCGCACCCCGCCGGTGCGGTCGAACAGGCCCAGAAGGTCGAGCGGCTTATAGGTGACTTCAGCGCCATGACGCGCCGCGATCTCTTCGAATCGCGGGCCGCCAAGGTAGGCCCAGGGGCTGAACGTGCCGAAATAGTAGTCGATGCGTGCCATTCATAACACTTTCTTGACAGTCGAAATTGCCGCCACGCTACCCCGGTGCTAAGGCAGGCGCAATCAAGCGAATCCCGCCGGCACTGACCGGCGTCACGAAGGAACTGGCCCATGTCCGTCGTCACTGAACCGAAGCTCATCTCCGGAAATTCCAACAAACCGCTCGCGCAATCCATCGCGCGGCGCATGTCGATGCATCGCGGCATGTCCGTCGGTTTGGTGGATGCGCGGGTCGAGCGTTTCAACGATGGCGAGATCTTCGTCGAGGTTTTCGAGAACGTCCGCGGCGAGGACATGTTCATTATCCAGCCGACCTCGAACCCGGCCAACGACAACCTGATGGAGCTGCTGATCATCACCGATGCGCTCAAACGCTCCTCGGCCGATCGCATCACCGCCGTGATCCCCTATTTCGGCTATGCCCGTCAGGATCGCCGCACCAAGGCCCGCACGCCGATTTCGGCCAAGCTGGTCGCGAACCTGCTGACCGAAGCCGGCGTCGACCGCATCCTGACGCTCGACCTGCACGCAGCCCAGATCCAGGGCTTCTTCGACATTCCGGTGGACAACCTCTACGCCTCGCCGGTCTTCGCGCTCGATATCCTGCACAACTTCAAAGGCCAGACCGACGATATCATGGTCGTCTCGCCCGACGTCGGCGGCGTGGCCCGCGCGCGTGAGCTGGCCAAGCGGATCGACGCGCCGCTCTCCATCGTCGACAAGCGCCGCGAGAAGGCGGGCGAAGTGGCCGGCATGACCGTGATCGGTGACGTGAAGGGCCAGAAATGCATCATCGTCGACGATATGGTCGACACGGCAGGCACGCTGTGCAAGGCCGCAGATCTGCTGATGGAGCACGGCGCGACCGAAGTTCACGCCTATATCTCCCACGGCGTCCTGTCGGGCCCGGCGGTCGAGCGCGTGACCAATTCGGCGCTGAAATCGCTGGTCATCACCGACTCGATCGAGCCGACCGACGCCGTGAAAGCCTGCCCGAACATCCGCATCGTGCCGACCGCACCGATGTTCGCGCAGGCGATACTCAACACCTGGTCGGGCACGTCCGTGTCGTCGCTCTTCGAGACCGACACGCTCGTCCCGATCTACGAGGGTATGTACACCCGCGACTGATCCACGGTTCGCCCGAGACATGAAAAAGGCCCGGATCTAAGCGATCCGGGCCTTTTTTCATTGCGCCCGATCCCGAGCGCGGGGTTACGAAGCTTTCTTGAGCGCCTTCTTCGCCTCTTTCAGCTTCTTTTCCTGACGCTCGACCTTGGCCTTGCGCGTCTTCACTTCCTGTTTCAGCTCCTTGAGCTTCGCTTTCTTCGCCATGATCCGGCTCCTCTATGTCAATCCCTAGCAATAGCATCGTGCGGCAACGGTCCCGCGATGTATAGGGCCGGGCGTCGAAGCCATTGTTTTCGCGTCGGCCAAAGGTCGGGCTGGACAGCGCTGCGTGGCGCGGCGATGACTTGAGCATGCGCCTTTTCGCTCTCACCGCCCTCGTCATGGTCGCCTTCGCGGCCAATTCGGTGCTCAACCGGATGGCGGTGCATGATGCGGGCTGGGGGCCTGCTGCGACGGGCTTCGTGCGCCTCGCCTCGGGCGCGCTGGTGCTGCTGATCCTCGCGATCCGGGCGAAGGGCGCGCGCGGGCTGCGGCTGCCGGGCGCGGTGCTGGGGGCCGGGGTCGCGACGCTTGCGCTCTATATCTTCGGGTTTTCCATCGCGAGCGGGCTGATCGACGCGGGCGTCGGCGCGCTGACGCTGTTCGGGATGGTGCAGATCACCATGTTCGCGGGCGCCCTGTGGCTTCGCGAGGCGATCTCGCTCTGGCGCTGGATCGGGGCGGGGCTCGCCTTCGCGGGTCTGGCTGTCCTGCTGCTGCCCGCCTCGGGAGCCGCCCATATCGACCCGCGCGGATTTGCGATGATGGCGCTCGCCGGGATCGGCTGGGGGCTCTATTCGCTCAACGGACGACGCGCGACCGATCCGCTGGTCGCGACCGCGCTCAATTTCGCACTCGCCACGCCGCTGGCGCTGATCTGGATGCTGGGCGCGGGCGATTGGGGGCAGGGGGCAAGCTGGGGCTGGACGCCTGCGATCCTTTCGGGCGCGGTGACCTCGGGGCTGGGCTATGCGCTGTGGTATCGCGTAATACCGCAAATCCCCGCGAGCCTCGCTGCCATCGCTCAACTCTCCGTGCCCTTGATCGCGGCGCTGGGCGGGGCGGTTTTGCTCGCGGAGACGCCTTCGGCACGCTTCTGGCTGGCCGCGGCGCTGGTGATCGGCGGGATCGCCCTCTCGCTGAGGCGAAAAACCTGAGCGCATCTCTCGGATTTTCGGGCCGGAAACGGCTTGACCTCGGAACCTCCAGCGCTTCTTTAGTGTTTGACACACGTACCTTCGAACTAATGAGAGGACATCATGGCTTTTGAACTTCCCGATCTTCCCTATGCCCACGACGCACTCGCGGATCTCGGCATGTCGAAGGAAACCCTCGAATACCACCACGACATTCACCACAAGGCCTATGTCGATAACGGCAACAAGGCGATTGCCGGTACCGAATGGGAAGGCAAGTCGGTCGAAGAGATCGTGAAGGGCACCTACCAGCCGAACGCGGTTGCGCAGAGCGGCGTCTTCAACAACGCCTCGCAGCATTGGAACCACACCCAGTTCTGGGAAATGATGGGGCCGGGCAACTCGGCGATGCCGAGCGAGCTGGAAAAGGCGCTGACCGAAAGCTTCGGCTCGGTCGACAAGTTCAAGGAAGACTTCGCCGCCGCAGGCGCGGGCCAGTTCGGCTCGGGCTGGGCATGGCTGGTGAAGGACACCGACGGGTCGCTGAAAGTGACCAAGACCGAGAACGGCGTGAACCCGCTGTGCTTCGGCCAGACCGCGCTTCTGGGCTGCGACGTGTGGGAGCACTCCTACTACATCGACTTCCGCAACAAGCGCCCGGCCTACCTGTCGAACTTCCTCGACAAGCTGGTGAACTGGGAAAACGTCGCGTCGCGCATGTAATTTCCGCGCGCGAAACGAATTTGAAGGGCGTCCTGCGGGGCGCCCTTTTTCGTTTTTTACCCGTGATGATTGCCGGAACGGAAAGCCTGCAAAGCAGGAACCGCACCCCTGCGAAATCGGTTTTCTTGACAGCTACCAGAAACCAAGAGGAGGATGTGATGGCAGAGCGTATTCGTTCGAAAGACGGCAAGCGCGAAACCGAAGAGGTCCTCGGCGAGAAGCCCGAGAATATCGAGACGCCGGAAGGACAAGGCAGCTCGGGCGGGAACCTCAATCGCAAGGTCGGCACCCGCGACGAGAAGAAACGCCTGGATGAGACTTCGGCAGGCGCGACCCGTCCGTTGGGCGGTGACGAGCGCGACAGCGGTGAAAAGGAGAAGATGTGATGACCAAGCTTTCCAAAGGCACCTGGGTTGTGATCGCGGATGGCGAGAAGGCGCTGTTTCTTGAAAACATGATGGACGAGCAGGATCCCAACCTCGTCGTGCGCCGCATCGACGAGCAGGAGAACCCGCCGGATCACGAGCAGGGCACCGACAGCCCCGGACGTATGGCCGATGACGGTCCCGGCCATCGCTCGGCCTTCCAGGAGACCGACTGGCACGAGCTGGCGAAGATGCGCTTCGCCGACGATCTGGCCGAGCGACTCTACAAGATGGTCCATAAGGGCCGGATCGAGCGGCTGGTGATCGTTGCGGCGCCGCGCGTCCTGGGCGAGATCCGTTCTGCACTGCATAAGGAAGTCTCCGATGTGGTGGTGGCCGAGATCGACAAGACGCTGACCAATCACCCGCGCGACGAGATCGAGAAGCTGGTGAAGGAAGAGCTCGCGACCGCCTGAGCCGCGCCTCGCCAAGATGACAGGAAAAGCGCCGTGCGGGTCTCGCGCGGCGCTTTTTCATTGGGGCTTGAGAGGGTAGTGGTGGGCTTTCCGCTGGCGGTCCTAGCGCCACCGATCGTTCAACCAGCCATGCGTCTCCGACCGTCTGTCGAGCGACGCAAAAACGCCGCGCGAGATCCGCGCGGCGTTTGATGGATGGGGAAGAACGAGGCGGCTCAGTCGTCGCTCTCGAGGCTCTGCTTGAGCGTTTCGATATCGGGGTCGCTGGCGCGCGGTACGATCCGATAGACGGCGTTGACGAAGCAGAACACGGCGAACCCGAGAAGGCCCACGCAGATCGCCCCGGTTAAGAACTGCCCGAACGGGTGTCCGCGCAGCCAGTCGAACACCTTGCCGAGGCCGCCCGCGCTGGAGGGATCGTAGCTATAAGCGGCATAGACGATCAGCGCGCCCATGATCGCGATCACCACGCCCTGCGCTACAAGCCCCGCCTGCAGCACGATATTGGCGCGCCGGGTGACCTCGTTGGCTTGCAGATGTTTCAGGTAGGCCTTGGTGATCCCCTTATAGAGATAGTAGCCGCCCGCGCCGATCACGATCAGCCCGATGACGCCAAGCGCGATACGTCCCATCGGTGCGCTCAGGATCGTGGAGACCAGTTTGCTCGTCCCGTTGTCGCCGCTGGCGCGGGCGACCAGAGTCGTCACGGCGATACCGCCGATGCCGAGATGGACGAGGCCACTTACGACGAGGCCGATCCGCGCGAACCAGCCTTTGATGTCATCGCCATAGGCTTCGAGGTCCCAAACCGCATCGACCACACGCCAGATCGCGTAAGCCGCCATGCCGAGCGCGATAGCGACCAGCAGCACGGCGCCCCAGCCGCTCGACAGCTTCTCGAGCACCTGCTTGGTGCCCTCGGCACTGCCGCCATGAAACAGCGACCAGAGCGAGACTCCGGCGACGACGAGATAGACCAGCCCGCGCCCCCCGTATCCCGTGCGCATCACGGGCACTGCCCAAGCGAAATCGTCGGGGTCGTGGCTGTCTGTAGCGGACATTGGCGGTCTCTCTCGGTACTGTGAATTGACGCAGACCCAATGCGTGGACAAGCGCACAGGTTCCCGTGAGGCGCGGCCTTTCCTTTCGCCCGCCAATCGGTCAGGGTCGCGCGGTTGAGAGAAGGGAATTTCGATGAACGAGGCGGTCAAGGGCTTCTGGGCGATGGTGACGGCCTGCGTCATCTGGGGGCTGTCGGGCCTTTATTACAAAATGCTCGACGGGATGCCGCCGATCGAGGTGCTTGCCCATCGCACGCTCTGGTCCTTCCTGTTCTTCGCGGTGATCCTCGGGCTGAAAGGCCGCCTTGGCGAGCTTTGGGTCGCGCTGGCGGAACGTCGCGGGCGCGGATCGCTGGTGATCGCGACAGCGGCGTTTATGATCTCGGCCAACTGGTTCACCTTCATCTGGTCGGTCCATTTCGGCCATGCGGTGCAGGCGTCGCTTGGCTATTACATCTTCCCGCTCGTCGCCGTCGTCCTCGGGCTGATCGTCTATCGCGAGGCGCTGAGCACGCGGCAATGGATGGCGGTCGCGCTGGCGGCCACGGCGGTCATCGTCCTGACGATCGGGCTGGGCGTGGCGCCTTGGGTCTCGTTGATCCTTGCCGCGACTTTCGGCACTTACGGGCTGATCAAGAAGGGGCTGCGCGCAGGTCCGATGGTCTCGGTCTGCGCCGAGGTGCTGTTGCTCTCGCCGGTCGCTTTGATCGTGCTCTGGGGCTATCACGCGGGTTGGTGGGGCAGCGCGCCCGGCGCGGGCCATTTCGGCGGCGACTGGAAGACGACGCTGCTTCTGATCTTCTCCGGCCCGCTGACCGGTACGCCTTTGCTGCTGTTTGCCTATGCGGCGCAGCGCGTGCGGATGGCGACCGTGGGGCTGGTGCAATATCTCAACCCGACACTGCAATTCGCGGTGGCGACGCTTGCCTTCGGCGAGACGGTCACGATCTGGCACGCGATTGCGCTGGGGCTGATCTGGACGGCGCTCGCGCTCTATTCCAGCGCCAACCTGCGGATGCGCCGCCCGCAGCCTGCGGCACAGCCCGCCACGCAGCGCGGTTTAGGCGAAAGCTGAGACGAGCGCGCTTTCCAGCTCCGCCACGCTATCGACCGTCACGACCAGCTCGCGCAGCGACGCATCCGCGAAGCCCTCGCCGATGATATGGTCGATCAGCGCCTCGAGCGGGGCCCAGTAGCCCTCGATATTGAGCAGATAGATCGGCTTCTCATGCAGGCCGATCTGGCGCCATGTCAGCACTTCGAACAGCTCATCGAGCGAGCCCGCACCGCCCGGCAGCACCACCACCGCATCGGCATTCATGAACATCACCTTCTTGCGCTCGTGCATCGTCTCGGTGACGACGAAGGTGGTCAGGTCGCGCTTGCCGACCTCGCGCGGGAAGAGATGCTCGGGGATCACGCCGAAGGTGCGCCCACCCGCGGTTTGCGCCGCGCGCGCGACCTCTCCCATCAGCCCGACATCGCCCGCGCCGTAGACCAGCTGCCAGTCGCGCGCGGCGAGCATCTCTCCGGTTTCCTGCGCTGCTGCCGCATAAGCAGGCTTCGCGCCCGAACGAGAGCCGCAATAGACACAGACGGAACGGGGAAGGGTCATGACGGTGTCTCCGAAAATGCATTGTTATTGAGCGGTGATACCGGGGTTGCTAAGTTCCCTCAAGGGACCGGGTGACCTAGCCGCACATAAGAACAGGCGGCAGGCCCCGAGGGATGACGTGAAGGCGGGACTTAAATGAATGAAAACGTGACGGATCAACCAGTCGAGAGCACCGGGCTCGGGGCGGTGAAAGGGGGGGCGGTCGCGCTGCTCCTCGTGGTCTTGGGGCTGGTGCTTTGGGGCGTGCTGCGCCCGGTGGAACGCGAAGGGACGCAGCCATCGGGGACAGATACGACTGCCGCGACCGGTTCCGCAGGGGCGCCGCAACCGACACAGGAGGGGGGCGCGGAGACGGCCTCTGGCACCGCCGCACCGCAAAAGCAAAGCGTGGAAACCGTGGCTCAGGAAGCGGAAGAGGCGGCGAGTGCCGTGGCTCCGCTGGCAGAGGAGCCCACCGATAAGCTGGTTGAAACGGTCGACGGTCAGGGCGCGGAGGCTACGGCCGCGGAGTCCGCCACCGGGACTGAGATGGGGGCTGACAGCACCACTGCAAAGGCGGCAGCGGACGGCAAGCCGCTCGCCCAAGTGCAATTCGATGCGCTGCGCGCCGCGCCCGACGGTTCGGTGACGCTCGCCGGTCGGGCCGAGCCGGGGGCCACGCTCGATATTCTGGTGGACGGGAAAGTCGTGGCGAGCACGCAGGCCGATGGCGGTGGCAGCTTCGCCTCGCTCTTCGATCTGCCGCCTTCCGATGGCCCGCGCGCGCTCTCGCTGCGCGTGACCGGCGCCGATGGCACCTCGCGCGACAGTGCCGAGACGCTCGTGCTGCGCGGCCAGCCGAAACAGGAGCGCCTTGCTTCGGCAGGTGAGAGCGCGACCTCCGGAATGGCAGCGAATGGTGCGACAGATGGTAGCGCCGGGGCGACGGCTTCGGCGACAGATGGTGCGGCGATGACCGGCACTGACGCAGGCGCGTCCGCCGCAACCGGGACCGACGCGGCCCCCTCCACACCCACGCCGCCGGCAGCACCGCTCATCGCGGATGCCGATGGCGCGCGGCTGCTCGCTCCGAAAAGCGACGATCTGGTGATCGACACGATCTCCTTCGGCTCGGGCGAGGTCGCGCGCAGCGAAGGGCGCGGCGCGCCCGAGGGCACGACGCTGTCGGCCTATCTCGACGACACGCTCGTCGCCGAGGCGCAGCCGGGCGCGGATGGGCGCTGGTCGCTCAGCCTGCCTGGCTTGGGCACGGGCGAGCATAAGCTGCGGATCGATGCGCAGGATGCGTCCGGCAAGGTGGTCGCACGGGCCGAGACCGGCTTCGACCAACCCGACGAGATTCTCGTGGCGAGCGCCGCCGATCCGACCGGTGCGCAGGCGGCTTCGGTGCGCGCGACCGGAGAGGTCGGCGACGCGGTGAAAGTGGTGCAGATCGTGAAGGGCAATACGCTCTGGGCGATCGCACGCGAGGTCTATGGCGACGGGTTCCTCTATGTGCGGGTCTTCGATGCCAATCGCGACCAGATCCGCGACCCCGACCTGATCTATCCGGGGCAGGTCTTCAATATTCCCGCCCCCGATGCGCAGCCCGCCGAGGCTGCGCAGTAGCGCACAGACCGCTTGCATGGCTGGACTCCTGCGCGCCGCCGAGTAGGTTGCGCGCAGGTTTGACCGGTGAGGGGCGCTGCCCCGCTCCCTGACGGGAGCCCCCGGGATATTTTCGCCAAGAGGAAGAGGAGGGCGCGATGCCTCCGGCACAGATCACGACCAAGGGCAAGATGAATGCCGAGGAACGCGCCCGCGGCTGGCGCACGATCCGCGCGGTGCTGCCCTATCTCTGGGCGCATGAAGCCCCGTGGGTGAAGCGCCGCGTCGTCTTCGCGATGGTGATGCTGGTTATCGCCAAGATCATCTCGGTCTCGACGCCTTTCGTCTATCGCGAGGCGGTCAACGCGCTGTCGGGCGAGGGCACCTCGGCGGCCTGGGC
>MDSW01029910.1_pt1 | contig 48640 bp, 42 predicted proteins | sample 811171 | NCBI WGS metagenome assembly MDSW01 (sample SAMN05326641, study PRJNA326480) | marine metagenome | isolation source: seawater | place: Atlantic Ocean: North West | collected 2012
AGGCTGGATGTGGAAGCACAGCAATGTGTGCAGCTGACCAGTACTAATAGCTCAATTGGCTTGATTTATGCACTGAAAAAAATTTTTAATAGATATTATTTATAAATTAATGTTATTAAACCCCAAAGTTTTGAAAACTATTGTTTCTAAGTTTTATAATAACATAATCAAAATGAGATAATGAGGAATTTAAGCAACCTTAATAAAGAAGCAAAGGCATTTACATCAAGAATAAATCAAAGATCTAAAAAAGGTTTTATACCTGATTTACAAAACTTAAATCCTTGTAATTTTTTTTATAAAAGTTTTTGGCGTCATCCAGATTTTGCGAAACTTTATGTAGGAGAAATGTCAAAATATTATATTAATTTTTTTAAAAAAAATTTAAAAAAAAACTCTAAAATTTTAGATTTAGGATGCGGTCCTGGATATTTTTCTCTTGAATTAGCAAGAGCTGGGTTTCAAGTTGTTGGTGTTGATATTTCAGATGGAGCAATTAAATCTGCTAAGAAAACAATGGGAAGACTGAAAAAAGATAAAAATCTTAAATTAGAATATTATTGTTCAAGTTTAGAGAAATTAAAATTTAAAGAATCTTTTGATGGTGTTATGTGTTCAGGTTTTTTACATCATATTAAAGATGTAAATAAAATTTCTTCTTTAATTAAAAAATCTTTAAAAAAAAAAGGTGTATTATTGATTTATGAGCCTCAACATAAAGAATGGAAAAAATTTGATGCGTTATTAGTTTTATTTTTACGAAATATTTTTAAAGAATTGAATATGTGGCATGATAAAAGTTTAAAAAAACCAAAAAATTTAAATATTTTTAAAAAACAATTAAATAATGTTTATAAAGAGTTTTATTACGAAAGAGATATTTCTGAAAAAGGTGGTCAATCTCCTAATGATCTTTCATCAGATAAAGAAAAGATTTTAAAGGCTTTAAAAAGAAATTTTAAACTTATCAATATAAAACCAGGTTTTTCCTTTATTTACAGGTTTTTAGGTGGATTGAGAGGAAATCAGAAAAAACTAAAAAATCTGTCAAAATTGATAGCTAATTTAGAAAGATTTAGCATTGATGCAGGAATATTGAATGCTAATTATTTCTATGCTAATTTTAAAAGAAAGTAATTTATGAATATATTTATTTCCGAAGATGATATGTGCACGACCCAAAAATTGAACTTGGCTAGAGTTCAAAAATGGTTTGAAGCAAACAACTGTAAAGTAACAGAAGATGCAAATAAAGCTGATAAAGTTTTGGTAATGACTTGTAATGGCTTTTCACTTCTAGAGGAAAGATCATTAAAACGAATTGAAAATTATAAAAAGAATCATAAAGATAAAATGATTACAGTTGGCTGTATGATTGATAGTCATCCAGAGGATGTTGCAAAAATTTGGGATGGACCAGTTGTGAAGACGAATAGTAAAAAAACTATGTCTTTTTCTGATATTGAAAATTTATTTCCAGAATTTAAAACTTCATTAGATTCAATTCCAGCTCAATCAGTTTTTAGAAGAAAAGAAGATTACAGAGAATACAATACTAAAAGAAGATTTATTAATATTGCTGAAGGATGTGCATTTGCTTGTTCTTTTTGTACACATAAACCGGGTTTAGGGGGAAGAAGAAGTAGAAAATTAGATGATATACTTAAGCAAGTTGATGAAGCTAAACATGAGGGAATTGAAAGAATAATCTTGATGGGTATGGAAACAGCAATGTACGGGATTGAGCACAAAACCCCTTTTCCAATGTTACTAGATGAAGTAATGAAAATAAAAGGGGATTTTGAAGTCCATATTGCACAATTTAATCCATTTGGAATCCAAAAATATTATGATGATTTAATAAAAACAATGGTTAATAAAAGAATAACAGATTTTCAGGCTCCATTCCAGTCTACTTCAAAAAGAATTTTAGGCATGATGAATCGTAAATATTTTGATCCTAAAATCGTATCTTCATTCATGGATACTTTAAGAAAAAAGAATACAAGAATTGTTTGTAGAACTGATATGATTGTGGGTTGGCCAACCGAAACAGTAGAGGAAAGAAATGAGTCATTAGAATTTGCAGCTGAAAACTTTGATGAAGTAGCGGTTTATTCTATTGAGTTCAATAAAGATTTACCAGCTTGGAAGTATGCTGATCAACAATTTGAAAAAAAAGAATTAGATAAAATTCAAAAAGAATGTAAAGAATATCTCTTTAAAAGAGGTAAAATGGCTCATGCAGGTCAGCAAGAAGATGAGACAGCTTTAGCATTAGAGGCTAACAGAATTAAGTTACGAGAGAGCAAAAAAGCTCAGGCAAGTTAATAATTTTTTTAATGCCTTTTGAAAAAAAAATTTTAATCAAAAATGATTATGTAACTTTTGGAAAAAAAAAATATCACATAGGATCAAAAAAAGCTTTTGAAATTTTAAGTAAAATTTGGCTTAGAAGTGGTTGGGATACAAAATATGTTTATTCATTTTCTTGGATGGGTAGACCAATTATACAGTTGCCAGATGATTTGATAAGAATACAAGAAATTATTTATGATGTTAAACCGAATGTTATCATTGAGACGGGGATAGCACATGGAGGAGGATTAATTTTTTATGCATCATTGCTGAGTAATTTTAAAAAAAATTTTAAAATAATTGGTGTTGATATAGATATAAGAAAACATAATAAAAAGGCTATAAAATCTCATTTTCTATTTAAAAATATTTTTATGTATGAGGGATCATCTATAGATTTAGATATTTATAAAAAGGTAAAAAAAAATATTAAGTCAAAAGATAAAGTTTTAGTTGTGCTGGACTCCAACCATTCAACAGATCATGTTTTAAAAGAATTAGAATTATATTCAAGATTAGTATCAAAAAATTCATATATTGTAGCTTGTGATGGAATTCAAAAAGATATGAAAAATGCAGCAAGATCTAAGCCTGATTGGAATTCCAATAATCCTTTAACAGCTATAAAAAAATTTATTAGACAAAACAAAAACTTTAAAATTATGAAAAATAATATCTATTTCAACGAAAGCAAACTAAATGAAAATTATGTTACTTATTGGCCAAATGCATATTTAAAAAAATTAAGATAAAAATGAACATTTTAGTTACAGGAAATAACGGTTATATTGGGCCAGTTTTATATGACGAAATAAAAAAAAAAAATTTAAATCAAAAATTTTCGGGTTAGATACAAATTATTTTAAAGTTAAAAATTTTTCTGACATTCAACTTAATTTTGATATCAGAGAATTTCCAAAAAAAGTTTTCGAAAATAAATTTCAATCAGTAATTCATCTAGCATCATTGTCTAACGATCCTATTGGTAATAGATATGAAAAACAAACTGAACAAATTAATATTAAAGCTACAAAAAGATTGATTGACCTCGCAAAAAAAAATGGATGTAAATCATTTATTTTTGCTTCAAGTTGTAGTGTATACGGAAAAAATGGAAATAATAGCAGACATGAAGGATGTAAAACGCAACCTTTAACAGCTTATGCAAAGTCTAAGATTATTATAGAAAATTACTTAAAAAAAAAATCAGATAAAAACTTCAAAGCTATTTGTCTTAGATTTGCAACTGCATGTGGCGCATCTCCAAATATTAGATTAGATTTAGTTCTCAATGATTTTGTTTTTTCTGCTATAACAAAAAAAAGGATTGAACTTAATAGCTCTGGAAATGCTTGGAGACCTTTAATTGATGTAAAGGATATGTGTGAAGCCATTATTTATTCTGTGCAAAATACTCATAAAGTAAAAAAAATATTAATAATTAATGTTGGTTCAAATTTATGTAATTATAAGATTATTGATCTAGCAAAGAAGGTAAAAAGTATATTTAAAAATACATCAATTAAAACCCAAAATAAAATACATGATAAAAGATCCTATAAAGTTGACTTTTCGAAGTATAATAAGTTTAAAAATAATGAATATAAACACCTATCAATTGAAAAAAGTATTCTAAAATTAAAAAAAAATATAGAAATTCTGTGTAAGAAAAGCAAAAAAATTAATTTTAATAAATTTGTGAGATTAAAAGTTTTAGAGCAAAAAATTAATTCCAAAAAATTAACTCAAAATTTAAGATGGAGATAAAAGAGGTTAAAATAAATAAAAAATTATTTAAAGAAATAAGAGTCTTTAAAAAAAAAATATTTAAAGATAAAAGAGGTATATTTTCTAGAACATTTTGCAATAAAGAATTTTTAAAAGCCAAAGTTAATTTTTTACCTAAACAAATTAACTTTAGTAAAAATACAAAAAAAGGTATTATAAGAGGACTGCATTACCAAGATTTAATTTCTAAAGAATCTAAAATAGTAACATGTTTAAGTGGTAAAATTTTTGATGTAGTAGTTGATATTAGAAAAAAATCTAAAACATATCTCAAAAGTTTTTCAATTGTTTTATCTGATAGTAATAATTTTATTCTTTATATCCCACCAGGTTTTGCCCATGGTTTTCAAACTTTAACAAAAAATGTTGATGTTTTATATTTGCATAATAAATTTTTTAATAAATCGATTTATAGAACAATTAATCCGTTGGATAAAAAAATTAAAATTAAATGGCCAATAAATAAAAAAATTCTATCAAGAAATGATAGAAATAAAAAATTTCTTTAAATAATAATATATGAAATGTGCAATTTGTAAAAAAACACTCAATAAAAAAATTATTGACTTAGGCTCAGCTCCAATAACAAACAATCTTTTAAAAAAAACATCTAAAAATCATTCAAAATACTCATTTCCACTCCAAGTTCACTTTTGTTCAAAATGTTGGTTGGTTCAAAATAAATATAAAATTGATCCAAAGAAAATTTTTAAAAATGATTATCCTTACTTTAGTTCTTTCTCATCAAGTTGGGTAAATCATGCAAGAGTATTTACAAATAGGATGATTAAGAAATTTAAATTAGATAAATCATCTTTGATTGCTGAAGTTGCATCTAATGATGGATATTTACTCCAGTTTTTTAAGAGAAAAAACATTCCATGTTATGGGATTGAGCCAACAAAAAGTACAGCAAAAGCTGCAAAAAAAAAAGGTATCAAGACATATGAAAAATTTTTTAATATTAAGACTGCAAAAATTTTATCTAAAAATTTAAAAGCTGATTTAATAATTGCCAATAATGTTTTAGCACATGTTCCAGATTTAGGTAATTTTATTAAATCATTTAAAATTTTATTGAAGGATGATGGACTTGCAACTTTTGAATTTCATTATTTAGTAAATTTAATTAAAAAAAAACAGTTTGATACAATTTATCATGAGCATTATTTTTATCACTCACTTATTTCACTGAATAAGATTTTTAAGTATTATGGTCTAAAGATTTTTGATGCTGAAAAACTAAAAAGCCATGGAGGAAGTCTCAGAATTTTTGTTAAAAAAATAAATCAACCTAATTATAAAGTTACTGAAAGATTAAAAAGATATATCGATTATGAATATAAAATCGGTGTAAATAAAATTATTTTTTATAAAAATTTACAGAGTGAGGCTTTTAAAATTAAAAATAAATTAATTTCTTTTTTAAATTATTGTAATGTAAATAACTTTAATGTAATTGGTTATGGTGCAGCGGCTAAAGGTATAACTTTAATAAATTTTTCTAATATTAATTCAAATCATCTTAAATATATAATTGACAAAAATCCAAAAAAACAAAATAAATTTTTACCACAATCTAATATCAAGATTGTTAATTTAGAAATAATTAAAAAAATTAAACCAAAATTCATAATTATTTTACCATGGAATCTAAAAAAAGAATTAATTAAAGAATTAAAATTTATTAGAAAATGGGGTGGTAAATTTGTTGTTTTTGTTCCATCGTTTAAAATTTACTAATTAGGATTAAAAATTTATATTTTCCAGGGAGGATTTTTTTTGCAGAGTTTATTCAATGTGATCTTATCCCTCAAGGTATCCATACATTGCCAAAATTTATAATGCTTAAAAGCATTAAGTTGTTTTTTTTTTGCAACATCGGTAAGAATGTCATTTTCAAAATTTGTCTTATTTGAATATTTAAATTGTTTTAAGACTATTGGATCTATGACCATAAAACCACCATTTATCCAACCTTCATTTTTTACATTTTTTTCCTCAAAACTTTTAATTTTGTTTCCTCTTATTTTTACATAGCCCCACCGAGCAGGAGGTCTTACTACTGTCATCGTTATCATTTTTTTATTTTTATTATGAAAATTAATCAATTTATTAATATTTATATTTGCTAGACCATCTCCATAAGTAAGCATAAATTTTTGTTCCCCAAGATATTTTTTAAGTCTAAATAATCTACCACCAGTTTGAGTTTCTTTTCCAGTGTTGATGACTTTTATTTGGATTTTTTTATTAATTTTTTTTTTGAAAAAATTTCTTATAACTTCATACTTGTAACCTGCTGCAATATAAAAATCGTTAAAACCATATCTATTATAAATTTCTATTATATGTGAAATTATTGGTTTATTTCCTATTTTAACCATTGGTTTTGGTTTGATGGTTGTTTCCTCAGCCAACCTTGTTCCCTTGCCACCAGCTAAAATTACTACTTTCATATGATGAGATCCTTTTAAATACATAAATTTATAATTTTAAGCTAGGAATAAATCTTAAATTGTTGATTTTAAAGATAATTAAATTAAGAATTACATTGTTTCTCTCAATTCTGTATGAATATAAAAGATGTTACCGTCATTATACCTTCTTATAATAGACCAGAATATGCATTGAAATGTTTAAAATATTGGTCAAATTTTAAGATCAATGTTCATTTTGTTGATGGAAGTGAAAAAGCACTAAACTTAGAGGATGTAAAAAAAATAATTTCAAAAAGTAATGTAGAGTATCATCACATTAATATATTATCAGAGGTAGATAGAATTAGAAAAATTCTTCCTCAAATCAATACTCGTTATGCCATGTTGAGTTCTGATGATGATCTTTTACTACCAAATGCTATAAGTAAATGTATGAATGAATTAAACAAAGATAAAAATCTCATATCATGTTATGGTCAAACCATATCTTTTTATAAAGTAGATAATAAAATTAAATTTAATTTATCAGACAAAAGACTCAAAAACTTTAAGAATTTATCAGACAATCCTGTTCAAAGATTAAATTACCATATGTCAAATTATGTTCCTTCTATTATATATTCTTTGATGTTAACAAATTTTTTTAAGAAAATATTTGATGTTGAAGATTTTAAACAATTTAAATTTTATTCGTCATTAGAATTAAGAGCTTCTTTGTTGATAAATTTTCTTGGTAAATCTAAAGTAATTAAAGATGTATTAGTTCTAAGGAACAAAATGGAAAGCCCTGCCGTGAGAAGAACTAGAAAAAATACATCTCTTTTAATGACTATGTTTGCGCCAAATGTTAAGGATACAAGAATTAATTTTTTAAATGGATTGGTAAAATCAGTTAAAAATGCAGATGATAAAAAAAATGATTATTTATATAAAATCTTCGCAGACGCTTTGAGAAAATATCTTTTTTTTACTTTAAAAAGATTTTTTTTTAAAAAAATTATTTTAATGATAATAAATAATGTTCCATTTCTTTTTAAGAAAAGAAAACAAGCAAAAATCAATAAGATGTTTAATTTTTCAGAATTAAATGAATTTTGTGATAGTGAGGGAATTGATATTGATCAATTTGATTTTGATTTAATAAAAAAAGAATTAAAAGTGACGGAATGAAAGATTCAGTTTTTATAATTGGTTTAGGAAGAATGGGAGAGAGATATCTAAAAATTATAAAAAAAATGAGAATTAATTTAATTGGGATTTATGATAAAAATAAAAAAAAAGTTGATGAAATTGGAAATAATTATAAAATTGAAAAAAGCAAATTATTTTATAATTTAAAAAATTTTCCTCAAGTTAAACCAAAATTTTTGATTATCTCAACTACTGCAGAAAGTCATTTTAACTTGATAAAACTATGTTCAAAAGTTGGAGTGAAAAATGTTATGGTAGAAAAACCATTAGCAACATCAATTAAAGAATGTGATGAAATTTTAAAAATATCTAAAAAAAATAAAATTAAAATTTGTGTAAATCATGCGGGAAGATTTAGTAATCAAATTTCTTATTTAAAAAATATTATAATGTCTAAAAAATTAGGTAATTTAAATAGTTTAAATTATTTGTGTGGTAATATTGGAATTACAATGAATGGATCCCACTTTTTTGATATTTTTAATTATTTGACAGGTTCAGATGTTATAAAGGTAATGTCATTTATCAAAAGAGACAAGAATGTTAATCCTAGAGGAAAAAAATTTTTAGAATATAATGGTCAAATATTATCTTGGAATAAAAATGGTGCTAGAGGATATATTGATGCTTCTGAAGAAAATCATCATGGTCAAACACTAACTTGCATTTTTGATTTTGGTATAATTCACATTGATTTATTTACTGGTTTATTGTCTCTAAATTATAGAAAATCTAAGTATAAAAATAAAAGCTCCAATCAATATGCGCTACCTTATTACAAAAAAACTATAAGAATTAAGATAGATAATGTTATAACCATGACAAAAAGAAATCTCAAAAATTTCATTAAAGGTAAGGGTTTTGTAAATCTAAAAGATGGAATAAAACCAATAATTACCTTAATTGCAGCAATAACTTCTAGTGAAAAAAAAAAGATTATTCATTTAAAAAAAATTAAGAATTCAAAAAAATATAAATGGGCTTAAAAAAAGTTAAAATTGCTATAATTGGTGGTGGCTATATGGCAGACGAGCATTTAAAAGTTTTGTCAAAATTCAAAAATGTTTCTTTAGTTGGAATCTATAATAGAACAAGATCTAATGCAATTAAGCTCAAAAAAAAATACAAAATAAAAGAACAGTATTTTAATATTGAAAAAATGTATTATGAAACAAAAGCGGATGGAGTTGTTGTAGCCATATCTCCAGACGTATTGAAAGGTTTAATAAAAAAAATTTTTATCTTTCCCTGGAAGTGTTTGATTGAGAAGCCTATTGGTATTGATTATAATGAAAATAAATATATTTATAATCTAGCAAAAAAATATAAGTCTAAATCTTTTATAGCCTTAAATCGTAGATTTTATTCTAGTACTCAAAATTTGATTAATAATATTAAAAAGAATAAAAAAAAAATCATAGTTATTAATGATCAACAGAATATTTTTAAATTAAAAAATCGGTTCTCGAAAAAAATATTAGATAATTTTATGTATGTAAATTCAATTCATCTTCTAGATTATGTTTCAATAATTTGTAGGGGGCAAATATCAAAAATTCAAAATTATACAAAATGGAAAAAAAATACAAAACAAATAATTAGTTCAAAGATTTTTTTCTCATCTGGTGATGTCGTATATTATAATGCTACCTGGAATATACCAGCCCCTTGGTCTATAACAGTATATCAAGATGAAAATACCTTTTTGCTTAAACCACTAGAAAATTTTTCTATTTCAAAAAATAACTCCCTTAAATTTAAAAAATTAAAAAATAAAGATAATGATGATAAAAATTTTAAGCCAGGTTTAAAAAAACAAAATAAAGAATTTATTAAAGCAATCTTAAAGCAAAAAAATAACTTACCCACCTTAGATAATAGTTTAAAAGTATCTAAATTAATTAATTTAATTTATAGAGTTTAGAATATGTTTTTAAAAATTTATAGGAGAAGCTTATAGTTAAATGATAAAGTATTTAAAAGAATATAGAAGAATATTTTTCTTATTATTTTCCTGCAAGTTTGTATTTACTAGTCCTAAAAAAAAAGATTTTTTAATTATAGATGGAAAAAGAAAAGAATTAATATTTAATTATATTGATGAAAATAGATGCAATATTCTTCATACAAGAGGGGAATATTTGAATTTATATATTTTACTTTTGAGTTTATTTACTCTGAATTTTAAGAGTTTCCATTTAAATTATATAAACACTTACATTAAAGTTTCAAAACCTAAATGTTGTATAACGCTTAATCATCCAAAAATTTATTTTTATAAATTAAAAAAATTTCATAAAAATCTTGTTACTCTATCATTTCAACATGGACATACATTTCTTAATGATAAAAATATTTTTTTTAGAAATTTGAAAAGAGAAAAAAAAAATAATTTAAGTGCTGATTATATTTTCGTTCATAACAAATATTTTGGTGAAAAATTGTTTAATGAATTTATAAATACAAATTTAGTTTATTCAGGATCATTTAAGAATAATTACTATTTTAAAAAAAATGATAACCAAAACAAAAGTAAAACAATTTGTTTTATTTCACAATTCAGAATGCCTGAAAATATCAAGAACATGGGATTTTCTTATGATCAATTTTATATTACTGAAAAAAAAATACTTCCTAAACTTTTTGAGTTTGCAAAAAAAAATAATTATAATTTTGAAATTTTAGGTGCAGAATGGAATCCTGATGAAGAAAAAAATTTTTTTAATGATATTTTAAATGATCATAATTGGAAATTTCATGAAAGAACTAAAAGTAATTTATCATATTTTAAAACTGATTGTTCAGAACTGAATGTATTTGTAGACTCTAATTTAGGTTTTGAAAGTTTAGCAAGAGGCAATAAAACAATTTCTTTCAATTTTAGGGGGCAAGCACATTTAATGTATCATAAATTTGGCTTTAATTTCTTAGAAGATAAGGGTAATTTTTGGACAAATATAGATAGCGATAACGAGTTTAACAGATTAATAAATTATGCAGAAAATACTAACATCGAAAAGTGGAATAAAGAAAATTCGTCTATTATAAAACAAATGATGGAATATGATCCAGCAAATAAAAAATTTCAACAAATTATTTCTACAATCTAAAATTCAGACCTTTATTATTTTTATTTTGATTCTGATAACAATTTTTATTTCATCAAAATTAGAGATTGAAAATATTTCAATTAAAGAGAAAGAAAGTAGTAGTTCAAAATTAATTTATTTTGAGAAATTTAGATTAAATAAACTTGAAATAAATTTTGGTAAAAAAACAACAAGACATTTTTTGGTTTTAGGACAATTAATAGAACAGGGAAAAATAAAAAAATATAATGAGTTAAATACTTGGAAAAAAGTAAAATTAAATTATAAAGGTGAAAAATTTAGTGCGAGAATTAAATTGCACGGAAAAAATCCAAATGGTCATTCCAATGGCTTTATTTTTCACTCTTATTCTGTAAAACTCGAAAAGGGCTCAAGTATTAATGGTTTCCGAAAATTTAAATTAATTATAGATGATAGATTTGAAGGATCTCAAGAAATTTTGGCAATTTCTAAAATAACGAATGTTTTTTCTATACCTATATACCCGATAAAAGTAATTTTTAATGAAAAACATTTTTCAGAATATGCTTTAGTTCCAAGAATTGATGAAAAATTTTCTGATAAGATTGGTTATGGTACTATGAAATTTTTTAAAGAACATGAAAAAAAAAATATTGATATATTTAAGGAAAATGACCTGAAATCATTTTTATTCAACCCATACGCCGCTGATTTTGAAGCAAATGAAGAACATATTGGGTTTTTAGAAAAAAAATTAAGCGAAACTTTAATCGAAAATTATAGATTTAGTAATCAACTTAATCAACAAATAGTAAAAAGATTTAGAGAGTTAAACATCGTATTATATAAAAACAATCATGAAAATATTTTAAAATACTTTGATACAGACTATATAATCAATTATTTATTAACTTTAATAATATCAGCTGAAAATGGACATCAAAATGTTTATGCAAATCAACAAATAGCATATGACGTTGCTACAGGATATTTTTATCCATTTTTAACTTGGGATGCACAAAAAGATTTAAAAAAATATTATAATAGTGAAAATATTTTTGAAAGTATGAAAAATTATTCTGAAAATACGCCAATTCCTCTTATGATTAATTTATTAAATAATAATCAAATAAAAATGAAACTTAAAAAAAGAATTCCAATTTTTATTAGAGAATTAAAAGAAAAAAATTTAATTGATCAAAATTTATATAATAAGATAAATAAAAAAAATTATTTTGACCAACTTGTGGCCAAGATTGATAATATAAAATCAAATGATGTTATATTAGATTCAGATTCATTACTTAAATTTAAGAAAAAAAGTTTAATAAAAAAGATAGGATATTTTAAAGATAAAACATTTATTTTTCATAAAGGTATTCATAAAATAAATGAAAATTTATTATTTCCAAAAAATATTAAAGTTGAAATAAATTCTGGTACAGAATTAATCTTAAATTCTTTGAATTCAATTATAATTAATGGATCTTTACATATAAATGGAGATTTTAATACCCCAGTATCTATTAGCTCTGACAATTTAAATAATGTTTTTGGAGTATTTGCAGTTATTGGTAATAGAGATGATGAAGTACTAATAAATAATTTGAATATTTCTAATGCATCTGAGGCTATAATAGATGGTAAATATCTATCTGGAGGTATTTCTTTATATAATTTTAAAAATATTGAAATTAATAATTTAAATATTTTAAATGCTCAAGGAGAAGATGGATTAAATATTAAATATGTAAATCAGTGCAATTTAAAAAACATTTTTATAAAAGACTCAAAATTTGATTCTATTGATATTGATAAATGTGAAGCCTCATTAAAAGATATAACTCTCGAAAATTCAAATGATAAAGATATGAATGGAGATGGAATTGATTTTTATTCATCAAAAGCTATTTTAGAAAATTTAGATGTAAGTGGTTTTAATGATAAAGGCTTAAGTATTGGTGAAAACTCAATCGTAATAATTTCAAATTCATTTATTCATAATAATATAATAGGAAGTGCCATTAAAGATAGTTCTTGTTTAATTTACGATACTGGCAATTTGTTTAAAAATAATAAAGTAGATATTTCTATTTATAATAAAAAGTCTAGTTATGGATCTGGGACTTTAGTTGTAAATGATATTTTGGACTTAAATATAGAAAAAGATAAAGAAGGTAAAGTTTTGAATAAAGAAGATATATTACCCTACCAATGTTTAAATAATTAGTTTATGATTAAGTATCTATTAAAATAATTAGTCAATTATGGATTTTATAAGTTTCGAAATACCAGATACAAAAAATTTAGTTTTAAAGTTAATTTTTTTAGCAGTGTGTGGTTTAATTTTAAGGCAATCATTAGTTTTGACAGGTCAGAGGTGGGCTAATACTTATCACCATCTTGGCAGTTATATTTTATTACCAAATATAGCCCTTGTAATAACAACTGTAATAAAAAATGATATTGCTCTTTCTTTAGGAATGATAGGAGCTTTATCAATTGTAAGATTTAGAAATCCAGTAAAAAGTCCTTTTGAACTTGTAATGTTTTTTGCCCTTTTAACTTTAGGAGTAGTTGCAAGCGTTTCAGGAAAATTATCATTGATTCTTTTTGGATTTATGGTTTTTGTTTTATTTTTCATTCACTATTTTCAAATAATTGCAAAAAAATTAAATAGTAGCCTTTACCAATTTTCTTTTGGTGATGGAAATTTGGTTTACACTATAGAGATAAATTCAAAAAAAGAAATCAAAGACTTAAAAAAGCATAAAAATTTAATACAAAGTTTTGCAGAAATAGAAAAAAATAATTTTTTTTATAGATTGGCTTTTTCAAATAAAAATGAACTTGAAAAGTTTAAAGATGGTATCGAACAAAATAAAGATATTATAAACATTAAATCAGATTTTCAAGCTTAGGTAATGACTTTTAGAATAGAAGAAAAAGTAATTCTTCACATATCTGATTATTTTAAGATTTTAAAAATCATGGGTACTGAAAATAAAAATTTGAGGTTATTTCCCTCTAGAAAAATTTCTAGTCTATATTTTGATAATAAAGATAATGATATGTTTGTAGATGCAGAAGAGGGAAATTTACCTAGAAAAAAAATAAGAATTAGAACTTATCCAGAATCTGATAAAAAAATGTTTTTTCTAGAAAAGAAAATAAACAGCTTTGAAGGAAAGTTTAAAACGACTGAACCAATAAATAAAAATCAGTTTGATGATTTTATCAAAAGAGGAATTTTTGACAAAACTTATAATAATTGTACTCAAAAATTTTGGGTGAGTTATGAAAGAGAATATTTTTCCTACTTAGGAGCAAGATTTACAGTTGATAAAAATATAAATTTTCAAATAAATAATAGATACATAAATACTATTTCTGACAAAATTATTTTAGAAGTTAAATCAAAAAATCTCTCTATTGACATTTTTGATGGAAAATTTCCTTTTATGAGATCACGTTTTTCAAAGTATTGTGAGGGATTTAAACTGATGTTTAATTAATTATAATTTTTTTAATGACCATCGTTCAAAATCACCACTAATACCCTCTTTAATTAATTTTGCATTTTTATTTTTTTTTATAAATTCGTCTATAATGAATCTTGGACCAGGAAATTTTAGAGAATAGTATTCATCTAAAAATAGTTTTCCATTAACAGCTAATCTTGGCCAAAAAAAATTTAGAGAAGTTTTATATCCTTCATATAAATCACAATCAATTAATCCAGCACTTATCTTTTTAGGTAAATTATTTACGTTTTTCATTGTTCTTTTAAATTCACCCTGAATTAAATTTATATTTTTATTAATTTTTAAAAATCTAATTTTTTTTTTTAAAATATTTAAATTAGAATTTTCAAAGTTATTTGAGGTAGAGATATTTGTTGCTGAGATTTTTTTTGATTTTAAAATTTTATGATATTTTTTTAGTTTTTTAATCTTATCAAAGTGCTTTTTTGAAATTTTACTATTTTTATATAAAACGCTAAAATATTTAGGATCATCGAACTTTGATAATTTAGGAAACCCTTTGAATGTATCGTAACCCCATATAGATATTTTATTTAGAATATTTTCATTTTTTAATAATAGAGCAGTAGAAATCAAACTACTGCCTTTATATACTCCTGCCTCGACAATATCTCCTTCAATTTTTTTGAAAGTTCTTGATTTTAAAAACTTAAAGTAAAAAAATAATTTACTTTTATCTTCAAGTGTTTCAATACCTAGATAATTTTTTTCCCATTTTTCTAAATTTTGATAGTTAATTTTGATTGTCATTAATCAATTTATAAATTAAAAATTGTTTTAGATAAACTTTTAAAGTAATAACCTATATAAATATAGAATTGTCAATAAAAAAAAATTTAGATGGATGTTTAAATCTGTTTAATAAATACTTAGTTTGCTTATAAGAATAAATGATTTATTACGATTTATTTAAAAAGGTTTTTTTAATTTTAAATAAAGACCAAAAAATATTTTCTTTTTTAATTTTAATTTTAACATTTGTATCTATTCTTTTAGAAACCTTTGGAATAGCAACTATCTTTCCACTAATTAGTTCAATAGTAAATGAGAATTATTTTGATAATCCATTTTATAAAGAAGTGAGCGCCATAGTGGGTTTAGATGAAATAAATATAAATATTTTTTTTATATTTTTTTTAGGTTTTTTTATAATCAAAAATTTATATTTAATATTTTATAATTATATTATTACTTATTTTTCAAACAAAATTTCTTTAAGTGTTTCTAGTAAGCTTTATTCAATATATTTAAAAAAAAATTTAAGTTATCGAGTAAAATCTAATACAGCATACATGATTAGGAATATTAAAGAAAGTGCATCGATAGACTCTATTGTGCTTAGATCTTTAAATTTAATAAATGAGGTTTTATTAATACTTGGAATAATAATTTTACTAATTGTTGTTAACCCAAAGGTTACATTTTCAATTTTAGGTTTAGTAGCAGGAACGCTAATTATCTATAATTTTTTTACAAAAAATTTAGTCAAAACTTATGGAGAAAAAAAATTTTATTATGATGGCTTATATACAAAAAATCTAATTGAGGGTTTATATGCTTTTAGAGAAATAATTTTATTTAATAAAAAGGAATTTTTTATAAACAAGTATAAAAATTTTGCTCAAAAGACTCTAAATTTTCAATTATTTTTTAATGTCCTCGCTTTTTTTCCAAGAGCTTTAATTGAAATAATATTAATTATATCAATAATATTGTTAGTTTTTTTTCTAACCAATGAAAATCAGTCTCTTACAGAGATTATTCCTATCTTAGGACTTTTTTCTGCAGCTGGTTTAAGGCTTTTCCCATCAGCATTAAAAATTTATTCAATACTTCAAGGTTTAAATTACTCTAAGCCAAAAATTGATAAAGTTGTAGAAGAAACAAATCCGGTATCAGAAGAATTTGATAATGCACTTACTAGTGAAAAAGATGAAAAAAAAATAGAATTTAATAATTCTATTTTTTTAAACAATATATCTTTCAGTTATAAAGAAGGAAAAGAATTAATAAGAGATATTAATTTAGAGATTAAAAAAGGCGAGACAGTAGGTATAATTGGCAAAAGTGGATCAGGAAAATCAACTTTATTAAATATTATCTCAGGACTTTTAAATCCAACAAAAGGAGAAGTGATTGTTGATAGAGTAAACATTTGTAAAAGTATAAAATCTTGGAGAGAAAAGATAGGTTATATTTCACAAGATATTTTTTTACTTGATGCTTCTATTGCTGAAAATATAGCATTTGGAGTTCAAAGGGATGATATAAACTTTGGAAAAATTGATAATGCAATAAAAATGGCTGAATTGAATGATTTTATTTTAGATCAAGAAAAAGGTTACAACACCATGATTGGGGAAAAAGGATCTAAAATTTCTGGTGGTCAAAAACAAAGACTTGGTATTGCAAGAGCAATATACAATAATCCTGAAATTTTATTATTAGATGAGGCTACTAGCTCTCTTGATAAAGACGTTGAAAATAAAATTTTAAATACATTAAAAAAACTAAAGGAAAAATTTACAATTATATTAATATCACATCATGAAAATCCATTAAAAATAGCAGACAGCGCATATGAATTAAAATTAAATAGATTGAATAAAATTTCATGAAAGTAAGAAATTTAATTTTTTTATCAATTTTTTTTTTATCAATTTTTCTTTCAACCTTTATTATTGATAAATATGACAAATACGAAATTTCATCAGATAATAAGATTAATCATCAAATAATAAAAGCTGATGTTTTAAGATTTTGGAAAGAGGCTCATGATATTAAATCTGAATATGAAAATGGAAATTCATTAAGTGAATTAGGAAATTGGTATTTTTCTTCATTTTTGCCAAGTAAAACAATCGCTATATATTACACATTAATCTCGGAGGATTTATTTATTGAAAAAATTGAGGATAATGAACTACTTGTAAAAAGCGAAAATAAAAAAATTGGTTTTATTTATATTCAAATAATTATTTTTTTTTGTTCAACATTTTATTTTTATTCAGTTTTAAGAAAAAAAATTGGTAACTCGGCTTTTTTTGTTTTTATATTTTTGTTAATTGAACCAACTATTCATCAATTTAATTATTCATTTCACAGTGAGTCAATTTTTTTCTCTATTACAATTCTTCTTCTTTCTCAATTAATTAAAAATTCAAATCATTCACTTAATGGTTTTTTTATAGGTTTTTTAGTTGGTATATTATATTTACAAAGATCAATTTCTATTTTTTATTTTATACCAATATTAATTTACTTTTTTCTAGAAAAAAAAAAAATCAAATATTTTATATCTTACTTTATTGGAATAGCTTTAATTATATTTCTTTTAGGTTCGCATAATTATATGAGATCTGGCATATTTTATTTTACTCCTTTTCAATCAAAAATTGATTTATATCAATATCTAATACCAAATATTTTAGATAAAAAAGAAAAATCTACATCATTAAGAGATATGAATGAAATGAGTCAAAAAATAGTTTCATTTAAAAAAGAAAATAATATCGATTTTCAAAATGAAGGAGATAGATTAATTTATGGAAATTTTGTGAGGAAATTATCTATTCAATATTTAATTGATAATTCATTGCTAACATTTCAGGTTATCTTTAAAAAAAGTCTTCACGCGCTAAATTTTAATCCTTTTGAAATATATTCATTTTATGAATATGAATATAAACCTGATGATCATAAAAAAAGATATTATAAAAGTCTAGAACATCAAAACCTTGTGAAAGTAAGAGTTTTTTATTCTTTAATAATCTATCTTGTTTGTTTATTAGGATTTTTTTATATGATGAAAGAAAGAAAATTAATTAACTTTCAAATTTTACTGATACTATCGATTGCCTACTATGTTGCTATTGGTGGTTGGTTAGGAAATCCAAGATATTTAAGTACTAATCTAATATTTTTATCTGTTTTTTTTATCTTTGGATTGTCCAATTTGAAAAAAATTGCCACAAAATTATTTTATAAAAAATAATTATATGTCTAAAAAATTATTAGTAACAACTTCATTAAAGCAGACTTGGAACAATGATAAAATGATTTTTTTGGGTCCATGGTGCGATAATGAAGGTAGTTTTAAAAAATTAAATGAAGATAATTTTGAAATATATAAATATCATTGGGATGATAGAGATAAATTAGTAAATGATTACAAATATTTAAATAATCTTTATAATAAAGTTTTATTAAGTCTTATATTGATATTAAATAAGTATCATTCAGTAAATTTCAGCAAACGATATTGGAAAATAGTTATTGGTCCATGGCTAATTACATTTTTACAGATCATTTTTGAAAGACATTCAAATCTAAATTATTTTTTTAAAGATAATTTAGATAAAAATTTAGAAACGATTATTTTAAAAACTAAAAATGATGAATTAATCCCAAAAAATTATGAGGAATTTACAAGATTAATGTTATCTGATACGTGGAATCACCATATTTATAGCCTACTGATTAATAATGATGATTTTAAATATCCTATTAAAAAAATTTTTAAAGATTTTGTAGATGATGAAAATTATAAAGAGTATTTAATTAAAAATACTTCTTTTAAAAATAAAATATATAATAAATTTGTTGGTTTAGTAGAAAATTTTATAAGCCCCCAAAAAATTTTAATTTCAGAAAGCTATCTTGGATTAAAAGATGAATTTAAATTATCTTTGAATTATTTAACTTTGCCAAGGTACTCATTAAATTACCTTAGTCAAAATTCTAAAAACCTTAAATTAAGAGAGAAAATAAATTTAGAATTTATTGCAGAAAACAGTTTTGAAAATTTCATAAAAAAAAATATTTTCAAATTTATGCCAAACTCATTTTTGGAAGACTTTAATGCTATAGGTAATATAGTTGATCAAATGAAATGGCCTAAAAATCCAAAAATTATTTTTACATCACATTTTATGACTAAGACTTTACAGTCGAGATATACTGCCGAATGTCTAGAAAAAAAAAGTTGTAAGCTTGTACTTGGACAACATGGAGGAGTTTATGGTCAATATTTATTTTCATCAATGCAAGATTATGAAATTGATATAGCTGATAAATATTTATCGTGGGGATGGAAAAATGAAAATAAAAAAATATTACCTTTTGGTGTTATTAAAAATTTAGAAAAAAATAAGTATGATTTAAAAAATTCTAAATTACTCATGATATTAAGATCTCAAACAAGATATACTCACAGATTAAACTCATACTCTGGAAGTAATCAAATTAAAAAGTATTTTAATGAATGTTTATCATTATGTGTAAAGTTGAATAAAAAATTAATAAATGAAAATTTAATCCTAAGGTTTCATTCTAGAAAATTTGGTTGGGATGAAGATAAAATTTTTAAGGAGAAACTTGGAAATATAAATATGGATATGGGTTATGAAAAAATATCAAATTTATTTTCATCAGCTAAATTAGTTTTACATACATATATTGGTACTGGCTATTTAGAAACTTTAGCAAGCAATATACCAACAATAATTTTTGCGAATACCAAAGAGTGTTTATTAAATAAAGAAACAACTAATGATTTAGAAATATTAAAAAATTGTAATATTTTCCATGAAGATTATGTATCTGCAGCTAACTTTATAAATTTTAACTGGAATAAAATTAACTTGTGGTGGTTCTCTGAAAAAGTTCAGAAAGCTAGAGAGGACTTTTGTAATAAGTATTCTAAAATTAATTATAATAAAATAAATAATTTGAAAGATATATTTCAATCAATAATTAAAGATGAAAATTAATATTTAGTTGAATTATTTGATTTTAAAGAATAAGTGTTAGCGTCAAAAATAATGAAAAAAATAATTTCAATTATAGGTGTAGGTTATGTAGGTCTTCCATTAGCAATAAATTTTTCAAAAAATTTTAATGTTATTGGTTATGATTCTAATAAATTACGAATAGAAGATTTAAAAAAAAATATTGATATTTATAAAGATCAATCTCTCACAAAAAAAAGAATTAAAAATTTAAATTTTTCATTTAACAAAGATGATATTAAGAATTCAGATATATTTATTGTCACAGTTCCTACGCCTGTTGACAATAAGAACAGACCAGATTTAACGCATTTAATTTCTGCTTCAAAATTAGTTGGAAAATCTTTAAAGAAAAAATCAATAGTAATTTATGAGTCAACTGTTTACCCAGGTTGCACAGAAGAAATTTGCATTCCAATTTTAGAAAAAACATCAAGACTAAAAGCAAACAAAGATTTTTTCTATGCTTATTCACCTGAAAGAATAAATGTTGGAGATGATTTACATAAACTAGAAAATATTCAAAAAATAGTAAGTGCTTCTAATAAAGAAACTCTAACTCAGGTTTTTAAAATTTATAGTAAGATTATCAAAGCTGGCGTATATAAAGCTGAAAGTATAAAAGTTGCTGAGGCTGCAAAAGTTATTGAAAATACACAAAGAGATCTAAATATTGCTTTAGTAAATGAATTATCAATTATTTTTGAAAGACTTAACATTGATACACAAAGTGTTCTTAATGCTGCCTCAACAAAATGGAATTTTGTTAAATATTCTCCTGGACTAGTTGGTGGACATTGTGTGGGAGTGGATCCATATTATTTAACCTATAAAGCAAAAAAATCTGGTTATAATCCTAGAGTAATTTTATCTGGAAGACTTACAAATGATAATATGTCTAAGCATGTTTTTAATTTAACGATTAAAAATATGAAAAAAAGAAAAATAAAATTTAAAGAGACTAAAGTTTTAATATTAGGTTATAGTTTCAAGGAAAATTGTTCTGATACGAGGAATTCAAAAGTTAAAGATTTAGTAAACTATTTTTTAAAAAAGAATATATCTACAAAAATTTATGATCCTTTAATAATAAAGAATCATTTAATCAGAGATCACCAAAAAATTTTAATTGATAATTTAAATAAAGAAAAGAGTAAATTTGATGTTCTTATTTTAGCTGTCCCGCATAAATATTTTTTAAAAAGAATAGATTTTTATTTTAAAAAGATTCTAAAAAGAAAAAATTTAATTATTGATATTAAAGCTGTCTTAAAAAAAGGTAGGTATTCAAAAGTAAGTTTATGATTAAAAAGAAAAAATTTTTAGCTGTTATTCTTGCTAGAGGAGGTTCAAAAGGAATCCCAAAAAAAAATATTTACAAAATTAATAATCATCCATTGATAAGTTATTCCCTTGCTGCAGCACAAAATTCAAAAAAAATTGATAAAATTGTTGTTTCATCAGACTCAAAAGAGATATTAAATATTTCAAAAAAATATGGTGCTGATGAAATTATTAATAGACCAAAACATTTATCGAATGACAGAGCAACATCTGCCGATGCTTTGTATCATGCAGTAATAGAGATTGAGAAAAAGTTAAATTATAAATTTGACTATATCATTGAGCTACCCTGCGTTAGTCCGTTAAGAGACCATGACGATATAAATAAAGCACTAGAAATTTTGTCATTAAACAAATACGATTCAGTTGTTTCTTACGTAGACACTGGAGAGAAACATCCAATAAGATTAAAAAGAATAAAAAATAAAAAAATTACTAATTTTTGTAAAGATTATAAAGAAGCCAAATGGGGATCTATCAGACAAGATTTTGAACCATGTTTCATTAGAAATGGCGCTATATACGCAATGACAAGAGATTGTATTGTTAAAAGTAAAAGTAGATGGGGAAAAAAATCTTTTCCATTAATAATGAGTGATAAAAAATCAATAAATATTGATACAAAATTTGATTTATTAATGGCAAAAATGATGATTGAAAATGGATATTGTAAAAATTTTCCCAAAATTAATTTTATTCTACCAAAAAAAAAGATCGATAAATCAAAAAAAACTATTTTAATTACTACACCAACTCATATTTTAAAAAACTTTAAGCAAAAAATTGAAGAAAAATATAATTGTTTGTATATACAACCCTCAGATTCTTACGAAATTAAAAAAAAATTAGCTGGAGTAGATTATTGGATATGTAATCCAAGTCCTATATATAAAATAGATAATAAAATTTTACATTTTGCACAAAAACTTAAAGCAATTTTTACACCTTCAACTGGAGTTACACATTTAGATATTAATTATCTTAAAAAGAAAAAAATAAAACTTTTTTCAATAAAAAATCATCCAAAATTAAAAGATATAAAAGCTTCTTCTGAATTTTCCTTTGGGCTTATTTTGGATAGTCTAAGAAATTTAAGTTCAGGAACACTTTCTAGTAAAAACGGAAGCTGGAGACAGCAAGAGGATAATCTCAGAGGTAATCAACTTTATAAAAAAAAAATTGGTATAATAGGTTATGGAAGAATTGGATCTAATGTTGCAAAATATGCTAAAAGTTTTGGTATGAAATGTTTAGTTTATGATCCTTATAAGAAAAATTATTTAAAAAAAAAAGGTTTGTTCAAAGATTTTGATAGATTAATTCGACTATCAGATGTAATTTTAATTAGTGTGCACTTAAATAGTAAAACCAAAAATCTTGTAGATAAAAATTTTTTTAAGAAGATGAACAAAAATTCAATCTTAATTAATACTTCGAGAGGAGAGGTAATTGATGAAAAAGCTTTATTAAAAGCTTTGAAAAATAAATCTATTAAGCGTGCATATTTAGATGTTATCACTAATGAGCAACAGAGCGATCTTTCAAATCATCCTTTAATTGAATACTCAAGAGATAACAAAAACTTAATTATTACTCCACACATGGCTGGATTAACGTTTGAGTCTGAAAATATAGCTGCAGATATAATATTTAATCTTTTAAAAAATGCCGAAAAAAAAAATTAATAATTTAGCTGATATATCAATATTAGTATGTACCTACAATCATGCTTCTTGGATTGAAAGGTGTATAAGAAGTCTATTGAATCAAAATTATATAAATTCAAAAGATTTTGAAATTATTTTAGTTGATGATTGTTCAAAAGATGAAACTCAACAAATTTTAAAAAATTTTGATGATATAGATAATTTAAAAATAATTAGAAATAAAAAGAATTTAGGCTTACCAAAATCACTAAACAAAGGAATAAAATATGCACGTGGAAGATATTTAGTAAGAGTAGACTCAGACGATTATGTAAGCAGAAATTTTCTTTTTTTAATGAAACTTTTTTTAGATATGAATAGAGATTATCAAGCTGTAGCTGTCGATTATGTTAAAGTAGATCAATTTGAAAAACTGATATCTAAAGAAAATAGTCTTAAAAAAGAAATAGCTTGTGGAATAATGTATAGAAGAGAATGCCTAATAAATATTGGTCTTTATAATGAAAAGTTTAAAATGCGAGAAGGTCATGAGATAAATAAACGTTTTAAAAAAAAATTTAAAATAGGTAGATTGGAATTTCCATTATACAAGTATAGAATGCATAATAAAAATCGAACTAAAAATGTTAAAAAAGTAAATTATTTTGATAAACTTTTGAAAAATTGATGATTTTTATAGCTGAAATTGGAATGAATTATAATGGACATTTTCCATTATGCTACGAATTAATTAAACATGCAAAATTTTCTGGAGCAAATATAGTAAAATTTCAATTAGGATGGCGAGATAAGCCAGGAGAAATAAACCAACTTGATAAGGCCAAAATTAAACAACTATATGAGTGGGCAGATTATTTTGAAATAGATTTAATGTTTTCTATAATTTCAATAGATGCATTTAATACCATCAAACAATTTAAACCTAATAAAATAAAAATTGCCTCAAGAACTTTAAGAGATAATATTGACCTCGCTAAAAAAATTGTTGATCTAAAAATTGAAACTTTTGTCTCTTTAGGAATGTGGGAAAATAAAAAAAAGTTACCTTTTAAAAAAAAGAAAGATTTATATTATTTATGGTGTAAATCAAAATATCCAACAGACAATAAAGATTTGGCTAATGTTTTTCCTGCTAAGTTTGATCAGAACAACATAGTTGGTTATAGTGACCACTCAATAGGTATTGAAATGCCAATATTAGCCATTTCAAGAGGGGCTCAAATAATAGAAAAACATTTCACTTTAGATAAGTCGGATACGACAATTAGAGATCACGTTTTATCAGCAACACCAGAGGAATTTCTTCAGATGACTAAAATTGGAAAAGATATTTTTAAAAAGTTGAGATTGAAAATTTAAAAAATAAAAACAGTATTAATTAAGAAATATTATATAAAAGGAAAAAGATCATAAATGAAAATACTTGGTTTAATACCAACTAGGTTAGGCTCAAAAAGACTTCCCTCAAAACCCTTACTTAAAATTAATGATATACCCTTAATTGTTCATACCTATAAAAGGGCAAAAATGTCAAAATTATTAGACGAAATTATTATTTGTTGTGATGATAAAAAAATTATTGATGTCGCTAATAAATTTGAAGCTAAAGCAATGCTTACTTCCAAAAAAAATAAAAATGGTACAGAAAGAATTTATGAAGCATATAAAAAGCTTAAAAAAAAATTTGACTTAATCATTGATATTCAAGGAGATGAACCATTATTAAATCCAAAACATATTGATAAAATTATTGAATTTCATAAGAAAAATAAGCAAGTTGATATAATCTTACCACATTTAAAAATTTCGCATGGTGATAATAATAATATTGTTAAACTTTTAACAGATATGAATGACAATGTATTATATCTCTCAAGAACAAAATTACCTCTTGAATTTAAATCTAACAATAGAGACTATAAAAAACATCTTTCAATAATTTCGTTTACACCCAATGCTTTAAAAAGATTTAATCAATTCAATAAAACACCTTTAGAAAAATCTGAAGATATAGAGCTTTTAAGGGCATTAGAAATAGGTCTTAAAATAAAAACTATTTCTCTTAAAGGGGACAGTTTTTCTGTAGATGTTTTTGATGATTATAAAAAAGCAATAGAAAAATTTAAAAAAGATAAAATTTTCAAAAATTATAAGTAATGTTTAAATTAATAATTTTTGATTTTGATGGAGTATTAATTGACTCATTAGGTAACATGCAATATGCGTGGAATAAGACTTGTAAAAAAAACAATATAAATAAATCTTTTAATAATTATAAAAAATTAATAGGATTACCTTTTATAGAAATCTTAAGAAAGCTAGATATAGATAAAAAAAAATTTAGATTAATTGAGAAAAATTATAATTATTATTCATCACAAAAAATTAATTTAGTTAAAATAAAAAAAAAAGATCTAAAGATTTTAAAAGATTTGTTAAAAAAAGGTTATAAACTGGCGCTTTTTACCTCAAAAAACTCAAAAAGATCACTTAAGATTTTAGGAAAAAATAAAAAATTATTTAAATATAAAGTATTTCCTAGCAAACATCTTAGGGGCAAACCTTATCCCGATGGTCTTAATAAAATTATTAATGTTTCAAAAATAAAAAAGAAGGAAACAATATATATTGGAGATACAATTTATGACTTAAAATGTTCTCACTTAGCAAAAATAAAATACTTGCATGCTAATTGGGGATATCAAAAAACAAAAAAAAAAGGTATTTCTAAATTAAATAATTTATCTCAAATTAAAAATTTTTTGGAAAATGCGGCTAAATTTTAAAAAGATAGTTAAATCGTATCACAAATCACTAGATGATTATGAAATTTTTTTTAAAAGTGATCACTGGATTAGAGGATACCAAAAAAAAAATGAATTATTTAAATTCAAAAATCTGAAAAATTTTAGAAATAATTCTTTAAGTTATGGACTTGATACAAGAGTAGGGAGCCATGAAAATCAAAAAAGGATATATAACGAAATAGTTAAAAAAATAGGTTTAGATTTTGTTGATAAACATTTGTCAAAAAAAAATATAGGTAATTTAAAAAATTGTATAAAAAATGATAATGATAAATTTATTGATCCAAATTCATTATTTCATATTGATTGTCTTCATGAAATAATCAAAAGTTGTTCAAAAGTAAAAAAAAAACGTTAATATAATTTGTGAAATTGGATCAGGATTTGGTAGTTTAAGTAGAATATTGATAGAATCATTTTCGAATTCAAAAATAATTATTATTGATTTGCCAGAAGCAAATTTTCTTTGTAGCTATTATCTTTTGAAAAATTTTCCTAAAAAAAAATTTCTATTTTATTCTGATTTAGAGAAAAATTTTTTGAACAAAGAGATTATCAAATCTTATGATATTATTATTGTACCTCCGTGGGTAAAATTACAAAATATTGATGTTGATATTTATACCAATGTAAGATCTTTCATGGAAATGGATACACATGTAATCAAATACTATTTTGACATGATTCAAAATAATATCTCTAATACAGGTATTTTTATGAATATTAATAGATACGATAAAAAAACAGTAGGATATCCTGTGAGAATAGAAGATTATCCATATGATAAAAATTGGTCAGTTATAAAATCAGTGCAAACGTGGAATCATAAGAATGTTCATACTTTAATTACAAATAGAAATGGGGAGTTTTCAAATATATCAAAAGAATTAGATAGAATTAAATGGTTGAGAAGATTAAATAATTTAAAAATAAATAAACATTTTTTAAAAAATATTTTACCACATAATTTATTTTTATTGCTTCAAAAAACAAAACATTATTTATTCAAAAAATTTAATTAATGGAAAAACTTGTAATCGTAGATTTAGAGAAAAATTACCATAATACATTAAAAAATTGTTCATATATTTGTGTTAATAGAGGAATATTAAACTTTCAAAACTCTAAACAAATTCCTTATGATTTAAATCATAACAAAAAGAATTTAAAAAAAAATAAACGAGATTTGATTTATTTTTTTTTAGATTTAAAAAAAAAATTTGAGAAAAAAACAAATGATATTAATTCTTATGAATTAGAAATTTTTAATTTAAGAAATGATAAATATGATTATTTGGATAAAATATTAATTTTCTATGAATTAAAAAAAAAAAAGTTACATAAAAAGTATAAAATAGAAATTTTTACAGATAAGGATAATCTAAATGAGTTTTATAGAAGTGTTTTTGGAAATAAAATAAATATAAATTACATTTCTTATGAAAAAAAAATCTATAAAGATAATTCTTCTCTTTTACTAAAATATCTTAAATTCATAATAAGAGCTTTTTATTTTATAATTTTAACTAAGATTTTTAAAAAAAATAGAAAGTTTATTACTAATTCTGAGATTTATTTAAGTTTTTATCCATATTTTTTTAAAAATGAAAATATAGATTTGTATAGTGATAAGAACAAAACATATTTAAATTTTTCTTTAACAGATGAAACACATCTTAATTTAAAGCCATTTGAATATATTAAACATGTTAAAAAGTTATCGAATATAGACTCAATAATCTCTATTGAAAATTTTATAAAATTTTCTGATTTATTTTATGCAATAAAAAAATTTATATATTGTAATTTCAAATTAAAAAATCTTTTTAAAGATAGTTACAAATTTAAAGAAATTGATTGTACAAATTTTTTAGTATCACATCTTAAAAGTTCATTTTTAAATAGATCCAAATTATTTATTTATGACAATTCGTTTAATTTAATTTTGAAAAAATATGATCCAAAAAAACTACACTATTTCTTATTTGAGTATAATTTTGGTTTTTATTTAAAAAATAAATTTGATGTCATAGAGAAATTCACTGGTTATCAACATGGTATTTATAATGATAATTTAATGTGGTTGGATTTGATAAATTATAAGAGAGATAAATGTTTACCTCAATTAGTGATTTGTAATCGAAAAAAAAGTATCAATGCTTATAAAAAAAATTTTAAAAAAATAATTTTTAAAAAAAAGAAATTTAATATTGAAAAAAATATAAAAATAAACAAAACTTCATCTAAGATTTTAGTTTTCCTAGGTCAACATGATATTGATGATTCAATTTATTTCTTTATAAATAATAAGAAGTTTAAAAAACAAAATATTTTTTTTAAGGTGCATCCAAACAATAAAAAAAATATTAACATTAAATCAAAAAAATTGCATTTTGTTAGAAGTATAAATAAAAATTTTAATTATAGAATTTATTTAGCACCAACAACTACTTTAATTTATGATTTTTATGAAAAAAATTTTAATTTTAAAATTTTAAATTTTTCTCATAGAGTAAATCTATGGTATTAAAGTTTTCTAAATTTAATTTAAAAATTTTTTATAAAAATTGATAAGCTTTAAATAGTTTTTATCAATATTGTATTTATAAATTGTTTTCCTACAGTTATTTGAAATTTTTTTTAAATATCTTCTATTTGAATTAAGATAGTAAATTTTATTTACGAGATCATCTATATTTTTTGCAAATAAACCATTTTTTTTATTTTCTAAAATTTCATCAATTCCTTTAGAATAAAAACTTAATATTGGAGTATTACAAGAGAGGCATTCAATATAAGTGAGGCCGAATGATTCTATTCTTGCTAAATTAATATACAAATTTGCTTTATAATAATGCTTTAATAATTTTGAAGCAGGGAAAAAAAATTCCTTTTTATTTTCAATATTTTCTATTGAAATTATTTTATCTTTGTTTTCTAACAAAAATTTATCTTCATATATTTTTTGACTATTTTTTCCTATTATTTCCCACTTAAATTTTATTTTTTTTTCAATTAATTTCTTGGCAATTTTAGGTATTAAATCAAAACCTTTTTTCTTTTTTGCAAATCTACCTACAGTAATTAAATGAAAATGATTATTATCATTTTTTTTATAATTTTTCTTATTTAAGTAAATTGAATTTGGTATTTTATAAATTATTTTTTTATTTATTCCTAATTTAATTAAGTCTTTGTAAATATTTGATGATATACATTGTATTCCACTTATATTTTTTAATAATTTATTTAAATAAAAATTAAATTCTTTATTAATTCTAAATCCGTAATTAATCTCCTTTTTGATTTGTATATCTGCTCCATGAAATGTTACTAAAATCTTCTTTTTATAGTAATTCAAAAATTCTATTAAGATAAGAGATTTAAAATTTAAAAAATGAAAATGATAAATTTCATAATTTAATTTAATAAATCTAAAATCAAAGATATTAAAAATTTTTTCTAATTTAAAATTAAGAAATCTTTTTAAAATATATAATAAAGACAAAAAAATATAATTAATAGGAACAATTTTATAAAGATTATTTTTAAGATCTACATTTTTATAAACATATACATCAACAGAATGACCTTTTTGTACTAACTTATTAGCCATGTTGTGAATCTCAACTTGAACACCACCACTTAAGGGAAAAAAGGTACCAGCAATTATAGCTATTTTCATAAATATAAAATTTTTATTAATTTACAAACTTTATCATCAATTCATGATACCTGTTTGTTTGTTTATTAAGTTCATATAATTTTAAATTTTTAAAAGATATATTTATCATTTTCTTATATTTAGTTTTTTTTTTTGAAAAATAATATTTTTCAAGAATATAAGAAATTTTTTTCGTATCATTTAATTTGACTAAAAAACCACCTTTTCCACCCTTAAGGATTTCTTTAGGTCCAGTTTTGCAATTAAATGATATGCAGATTAATTTAAATAATGTTGCTTCAATCAAAACATTTGGCAATCCTTCGTATAGTGATGAGAGGACAAATATTTCAGATTTTTTTAAGTATGTATATGGATTATTTGTATAAGGTAAAATTTTTACATTTTTATCAAGCTTATACATATTAATATAATTTTCCAGTTCAATTTTTTTTGGTCCATTACCTATAATTAAAAGTTTAATTGGTAATTTTTCTTTAAGTTTTTTTATTGTTTTCAATAGCTCAATTTGATTTTTTTGAACAGTGAGTCTTCCAATATTAATAACTTTTAAGGAATTCTTATCTTCGTCAAAATAATTAAATTTTTTTTTTATTTTTGATAAGTTTATTAATTTTTCTTTGTCTATTGGATTATAAATTATTTTAGAATTTATATTAAAAATTTTTTTCATTTCTTTATGAAATTCAAGGCTGTTAACAATAACTTCATCAGCTAATTTATAAAATATCTTGATTATAAAAATTTTGAATTTATTAGTCCAAATTGTAGGAGCAGAATTTGCTCTCACAATCACTTTAATTCCTAAAATTTTAGATATAATTATTGCATAAACATTTGCTTGGAATGAAAAAATAACCAAGTCATTATGTTTTAAATAAATTTTTAAAATTGAAATAATGCAGACTAAATATTTAAATAGCCTATTTTTTATTTTTAATTTAATGAAAGGCTCTATTGTTTCGATTGATTTGTCTAAACCATTAATTTTATCATAAGAGACAAAATATATCTTATTCACTAATTTTTTATTCAAATTCTTAAAAATTAATTTTATATTTCTTTCAACACCACCGCCTTCAAATGATGGATTAAAGATCACTATTTTTTTCATTCAATTTTTTTGTTTAATTTTGAATTATCAATAATTTAATATAGAATGGTTTTGTTAATGTCTATTATATTAGAATATTCTTTTTTCATTTTATTCTTAATCCTATTGAATTTTATAATGATAAAAAAAGGCATTTTTTTGGATATGCCAGTCTCAAATACTCATAAAAATAAAATATTTTTTTCAAAAAAAGTTCCTAAATCACTTGGTTTTATTTTGATGATCTTTATTTTTTATAAATTAAATTTGCAAATTTATGAAAAAATTTTAATTTTTTTAATTTTTTTTCTTGGAATTCAATCAGATATTAACAAATTAAGCTCTCCTAAATTAAGAATTATAATTCAATTTTTGATAGTATTATTTTTTTTATTAGTTTCAAAAGAATATATAAACTCAACCAGAATTCCATTCATAGACAATTTTCTTAATAATGAAATTTTTAAAATTTTATTAACTCTTTTATGCATAATAATAGTGATTAATGGATCAAATTTTATTGACGGTTTAAACACTTTTTGTCTTGGTTATTATTTAGGATTATTTATATGTTTAAACTTACTCTTATTGAACAACTATGATTTTGTTTATTTAAAGAATGAAATATTTTACTTAATTTTTTTAATCTTTATTTTATACCTATTCAATTTATTCGGATTATCTTTTTTAGGAGACTCAGGATCATATTTATTAGGATTTGTGGCATCTATTTTTTTGCTGAAATACCATAATTTATCGCCCCAAGTTTCACCTTGGTTTATAGCAAATTTATTATGGTATCCATCTTTTGAAATTTTATTTTCTATTATAAGAAGATTTAGAAAAGAATATGATCCATTATTACCAGATAATTATCATTTACATCAAATTATATTTTTATTCATTCAAAAAAAGTTAAAATATAAAAACAACTTATTGAACCCTCTTACAGCAAATTTAATAAATATTTATAATTATTTTGTTTTTTTCTTTTCATCAATTTATTTCTCAAATACTAAGGCTTTAATTTCAATTTTTTTATTTAGTTGTTTTATATATATCATGGCATATTTATTATTTTTAAGTAGGCTAAAAAAAAAATAATATAATTTTTTATGTATTTAGTAAGTGTAATTATTCCTTTTTTCAAAAAACGAAAATTTTTTCAAAAAACGCTCTCGTCTGTAATTAGTCAAACATACAAAAAAATAGAAATAATAATAATTTACGATGATACTAATTACTCAGATTTAATTTTTTTAAAAAAGATATGTAAAATAGATAAAAGAATAAGATTGATAGTTAATAAAAAAAATTTAGGAGCAGGAATATCAAGGAATAAAGGGATTGAATCTTCTAAAGGTAAGTTTATTACTTTCATTGATGCAGATGATCTTTGGAAAAAAAATAAAATAACTACTCAATTAAAATTTATGATTAAAAATAATGCTGATATTTCGCACACAGATTTTAAAATAATTAATGACCAAAATAAAATTTTAGGTCTTAGGAAAGCAAGAGATTTCAATAATTTGAATGAAATTTTAATGTCATGTGATGTTGGATTGTCGACAGTCATGATTAAAAAAAATTTATTAGGTCCTAAGGATAGATTTCCTAATCTTAAGACAAAAGAAGATTTTGTTCTTTGGATAATTTTATTAAAAAAAAAATTAACTTTTAAATCTATAAATAAAGCGTTAACTTTTTGGAGAAAAACAAATAATTCACTATCTTCTTCAACTTTTCAAAAATTACTAGATGGGTTTAGAGTTTATAACACATTTCTAAAGTTTAATTTTATAAAATCTTTTTTTTATCTGTTTATGTTATCTTTTAACTATATCTTAAAAAAATTTAATTGATTATTAATCAAAATTAAAAAACATTTTTATCATCTGTTGTAAAATCAAATATCCATCTTTAATAGCATTAACTTTTTTCTTTCCAGCTATTCTCCTTCTTTCATGTGAAGGACTTGTTGTAAGATTTAGTCCAGATTTGAATGCTTTAATTGGTAGCTCGACACATAATGTAAAATCTTTTCTTTTTAGTCCTATTTTTTGAACTTTTTTAGTTTCACCCAAAACATAAGTGTAGAGAATATCTGAAATTGGAAGAGAAAAGAAAAAATTACCGATCAATGAAAAAATTTTATTTCCAAGTAGCGTAACCATAGTATCGTCTTCACTGCCAGAATTTTTTTCATATCTGGTTGCAAAAACTATATTAAAATTATTTTTATTGATTTTTAAATACATCTTTTTAAGTTCAATCGGATTGAATGATCCATCGGCATTAAATATACAAAAATATTTTGTTTTTACATTTTTTATTCCGTAAATAAGTGCATCGCCATAACCTTTATTTTTTTGGAATAAAATTTTGCAATTAAATTTTTTAATTGAATTTATCGTTTTGATATCACTTTTCTCTAATACTACCAAAATTTTTACTTTAAATTGCTTAAGCTCATTTAAAACTTTTGGTAAAGACTCACTTTCATATTTTGCAGGTATTACTAATGTTACATCCCTCATTTTTTGTGTATCTAATATATATTAGTATATGAAAAGTTAAATTATTTGTAATCTCTTAAAAAAGTATATATCTACCTTTATATTAAATTGAAATATAATAATTAAGTATATTTAATCGTAAAGAGCTTTAATAAATCTAAATATATTTTACAATAGTACACATGCTTAATCTCTCTTTATTTTTATTTACTTATATTTTGATAATTTTTTCTGTTCTTGGTTATGGAGTATTTTTCGAAAAAATTTTTTATGACAAATCAAACTCATTAAGTAATATTGGCTATACGGGATTAATCGGAGTCTTTTTTTTAATTATTTATTCATATTTTTCTCATTTTTTTATTGCGCATGGTTATTTTCATAATGTATTGGTATTGCTTCTTGGTTTAATAATTTTTTTTTATTTCTCATCAGTTTTGTTTAAAAAGTTAGATAAATTTTTTTTCACAATCTTTATTTTATTATTTTTTGGTTTAATTTTATTTAAAACTCACGATGATTTTCCTTATTATCATTTTCCATATACTTACTATTTAGTTGAAAATAAATTAGTAATTGGTGTAGGACAATTCAATCATGGTTTCAAAACACCTTCATCTATTTTTTATTTAAATTCGTTATTTTATTTACCAGTAGTAAAATATTATACCTTTTATTTTTCAGCTGTTATTATTATGGGTTTTTCAAATTTAGTCATAATCTCAAAAATAATAGAAAAAATTAAGGAAAAAAATATTGATAACCTTTTTTATTTTTATTTAATTATAATTATATTTATAAATATTTTTTTTTACAGAATACAAGAACATGGCACTGATAGATCCGCGCAAATCTTAATATTTTTGATATTTGTAGAATTGTTAATTTTTGTTAAATTTCAAAAAAATAATATTAGAAATATAAGTAATTTATTTTTGTTATTGGGATTAGTTATCTCTTTGAAATCATTTTATATTCTTTATGGTTTAATATTATTCCCTATTCTTTTTATTCTTATTAAAGAAAAAAAACTTTCATTAATAAAAGATAATTTATCAAATAAATTTTTTCTATCTTTTTTGCTATTATTAATTTTGGTAGTATCAGTTAATTTTTTTAATTCTGGATGTTTAGTGTATCCAGTCTCTCAATTATGTTTTGACTTACAATGGTCACTTGGACCTAACCAAGCTGAACATATGAACCAATGGTATCAACAATGGTCAAAAGCTGGGGCAAGTCCTAATTTTCGTGTTGAAAATCCTGAAATTTATATCAAAAATTTTAATTGGGTTTCGAATTGGATAAATATTTACTTTTTTAATAAAGTATCAGATTTTTTATTAGGAATTATTTTTCTTGCCTTAATTATGGTTATTACTTTTTACAAAAGTAAAAGAGCAAATTTAATTATAAATAAAAATAATTTATTAATTTACTTTAGTTTCTTAATACTTTTTTTGGAATGGTTTTATAATCATCCTGCCTTAAGATATGGAGGGTATTGTTTAATATCAATAATCTTATTTTATCCAATCTCAGTTTTATTAGCACAATTTAATAACAGTTTTTTGGAGATTAATAAAAAAGTTTCAATTTTATTTATCATAACAATAATAATTTTTGTTGGTAGAAATATTTCAAGAATATCTGATGAATATAAACAGTATGCCTATAACCCAATAAAAAATGTTTATTACAGGATTGATGAAAGTCATTTTAGAATAGAAAAAGGTTTAAAAAAAATTATCAATAATTATAAAAATTGTGAAATGAAAAATATAAAATGTGATAAAGAATCTAGTATCATTGTAAAAAAAACAATAACTAACAATTACAAACTTATTATAAAAAAATGATTAATTATTTGTCATTAAAAATATTAAAATTTTTTGACTCATATAAACAAAGTAGACTTATAAATTTTTTAAAAAAAGATAAAAAATTTTTTAATGTTTTTTTTGATATAGGTGCTCATCATGGTGAGTCAATTAAGCTTTTTTTAACAAACTTTAAAATAAATAAGATTTACTCTTTTGAACCTGTAGAGTCAAATTTTGACGTTTTAAAGAATAATAAAAATTTGATTAATAAAAAATTTAAGGATACAGAAATAGTTATTGAAAATTTTGCTTTAGGATCAGAAAAAAAAAAAATTAAGATAAAAGAATTAAAAGAAACATCTTCCTCGACCTTTAATGAAATAAATATTAATTCAAAATATTTTAAAAAGAAGAAATTTTATTTGGACACTTTAGATAATGAAAATTTTTTTTTAGAAAAAGAGGTACAAGTTCATACATTGTCAGATTATTTAGATAAAATGAATATTAGAAAGATTGATTTTATAAAGATTGATACGGAAGGTTATGAATATGATGTGCTGGTTGGTTTAAAAGATAAAATTGCAAATGTTAGATTGATAATGTTTGAACATCATTATGATGATATGCTACGTAAAAATTATAAATTTAGAGATATTCATTATTTGTTGTTAAAAAATAATTTTAAACAAATATTTAAGTATAAAATGGCATTTAGAAAAACTTTTGAATATATTTATGAAAAAGAAAATTTTGATAATTTCAGGCGGAATATCTAAAGAAAGATCAATTAGTATTGAAACTGGAAAACAGGTTGCTAGAGAACTAAAAAAAAATGGTTTTTCGACCAAGATATGTGAACCAAATTACAAATTATTGAGAGAGGTGAAATTTTTTAAACCTCATATAATTTTTAATGCCCTACATGGTCAATTTGGTGAAGATGGATTTATTCAATCAGTTTTAGAAACAATAAAAATTCCTTACACTCACTCAGGTGTAATTGCTTCGTCAATAGCAATGGATAAAGAGGTTTCTAAAAAGATTTTTATAAAAAATAATATTCTAACTCCTAAATATTTTAAATATTCATTTGATAAAAAAGAAAGTGATTTAATTAAGTTTATTAAAAAAAAATTAAATTTTCCTGTAGTAATAAAACCTATCAATGAAGGTTCAAGTGTAAATGTTTTTATTTGCAATAAAACAGATGTGATTAAAAAAATAAGATTACTAAAAGATTATAAACAAATAATAATTGAAAAGTTTATTCCAGGAAGAGAAATCCAAGCAGCTATAATTGGAAAAAAAAAACTTGGTGCAATAGAACTTCAACCAAAAAGAAAATTTTATGATTACCAAGCAAAATATAATAGAAAGGCAAAAACAAAACATTTAATACCAGTTGATTTACCTCAAAAAAAATTCTCAGAGCTTATGAGTATTGCCAATAAGGCACATAAATTAATTAAATGCAGAGGTGTTACTAGATCAGATTTTAAATACTATAAAGGAAAATTTTATCTTTTAGAGATAAATACTCAACCTGGAATGACAAAACTTTCTTTAGTTCCAGAAATATCAGCTTATAATGGAATTAATTTTATTGAATTGATTAAATTGATTTTAAAAGATGCATCAACGAATAAGTAAAAAAATAATTATTTACTTATTTTTATTATCTTTGCTTACCACTATTAATAACAAATCATTGTCAAATTTTGATTTATTTAACATTAAAGATTTAAATATATTAGGTATAAATGAAGAGGAAAAATTATTCATTGAAAAAAAATTAAGTTATATAAAAAATGAAAATATTTTATTTTTAGAAAAATTGAATATTCAAGACCAGGTCGAAACAGTGAAATCGGTTGAAAAATATTCTATTTTTAAAATCTATCCCTCTAAATTAGAAATCGATATTAAGAGAGCACAATTTTTTGCTATCACAAAAATAAATGAAAAAAATTTTTATATTGGTTCAAATGGAAAATATATTGAAATAGATGATGTAAGTTTAAAATTACCTTATATATTTGGATATATTGATATAAATGAATTTTTAAAAATTAAAAAGAAAATAGATAAATCTGAATTTAATTATAAAAAAATAAAGAATTTTTTTTTTTATAAGTCTTCTAGATTTGATATAGAAACCTATGATGGTTTAACAATTAGATTGCCAAAAAGTGATTTAGAAAATAAATTAGATCTACTTATAAGCCTATTAAATAATGAAATATTCAAAGAAAAAAAAATTATTGATCTTCGTCAAAAAAATCAAGTTATTGTAAATGAATAACAAATATAAAACTTTTCTTTTTGTAGATCAAAAAAAAATCATTATTCATACATTTGATTTAAATAATAAGATAATTTATCAAAAAAAAAAGGTAATAGATAATTTGTCTAAAAATTTTAATTTTGAAATAATAAATCAATTTCTTAAAGAAAATATTTTTTTATTAGAAAAAACTTTGAATGAATTTATTAATGATGTTTATTTGATAATTGATTATGATAAATTTTTTTTATTAGATATATCTTTAAAAGCAGAATTAGATACTCAGATCTTAGATAAAAAAATAGTTAATAATTTAATAAGTGAGGCGCAAAATCAATGTAAAAAAACATTGGAAAATCAAAAAATAATTCATGTTAAAATTGATAAATTTATTATTGATAAAAATGAGTATTTATTTTTACCAAAAGATAAAAAATGTAGAAACTTTTCTTTAGATATAAATTTTATTTGTATACCAAATAATCTATTCAAAAATTTTGAAAAAATTTTAAATAATTACCAAATTTCAATTAATAGAATTGTAAGTTTTAAATATTTAAAAAATTTTTTAGACCCAAATCTTAGTGATATCTTCACAATAGCTTTAAAAGTGACAAAAGGCTTAAATGAAAATGAGGCTATAATTACATCTAGAAACCGTGAAAATCAGGGTTTTTTTGAAAAATTTTTCAATTTTTTTAATTAAATTGTATTTTCTCGTAACATTTGTTGTTTTTATTTTGTTAATAACAAAGACTAAAAGTTTATCGTGTCTTTATTAAATCAAAAAACTATAAAAAGTACTGTTAATTTTGTTGGAGTTGGACTTCATAATGGAAAATCAGTAAATTTGACATTACAACCATCAGAACCAGATACTGGAATCATTTTTAAAAGAGTCGATCTGAAAACAGATAATTTACTTTATCCAAATTTTATGAATGTGAGTAATACAGCTCTTAATACAACAATCTCAAATGAATATGGAGTTAAGGTCTCAACAATAGAACATTTAATGGGAGCATTATTTGGTTTAGGAATAGACAATGTTTTAATTGAAATAGATAATGATGAAGTTCCAATATTAGATGGTTCTGCAAAAATTTTTATTGATAAAATTTTATCTGCTGGCTTAAGTATTTGTAATAAACCAATTAAGATTATAAAGATTAATAAAAAAGTTGAAATTACTGAGGGCGAAAAATTTATTAGCATTGAACCTTCAAAACTTAGCTTAGATATTGATTTTGAATTAAAATATAATAATCCAGTAATTGGTAATCAAAAAAACAAAATTAACGTTTATGAAGATGATTTAATTAAAATTTTTAATTCTAGAACTTTTTGCTTATTTGAAGATATAGAAAAAATTAAAAAAAATGGATTAGCAAAGGGAGGAAGTTTAGATAATGCAATTGTTGTGCAAAATGAAAAAATTTTAAATCAAGAAGGTTTAAGAAATTCAAAAGAGTTTGTTAATCATAAAATTCTTGATTGTATAGGAGATCTTTATACATGTGGGTATAGAATGATAGCTAGTGTAAAATGTTCTCAAGGTGGTCATAACTTAACAAATAAGGTTTTAAGAAAATTGTTTAATAACAAAGATAATTTTTCAATTATTGAAATACAAGAAAGAAGCCTCCCACATACACTTATAAATAAAAGTCTGTTAAGATCTATAGCATAATTATTTAAGATCTTTATAATCATAAAAAAATTTTTTAAAAATTTTATGAATTGGATAAAAATTATAATTTTAAAGTTACTAATATTGGTCTTTTTTAATTCATGTTCGAAGGATGAGAAGGAAATTTCTGTAATAAAAGAAACAGATCAAAACTTAGAGATGATATCTGTTTATAAAGAAGCTTATGAGTCATTAGAGAGAGGTGATCCTTATTTTGCAGCTAAAAAATTTTCTGAAGCTGAATTGTTATTCCCTCAATCTGAGTGGGCATCTAGATCTGCTTTAATGGCATCATATTCATATTATTTACAAAATTATTATGCAGAGGCATTATCAAATTTAGAGAGATTTATTATTACATATCCTACTGATAATAATTTAGCCTATGTTCATTATTTGATGGGAATGTGTTATTATGAAACTATTGAAGATGAAAAAAGAGATTCTGCACCACTAATTAAAGCAAAAAAAAAATTCCAGTTTGTTGTTAAGGAATATCCAAATACAGATTTTGCGCTAGATGCTAAATTTAAGTTAGATTTAATTGAGGATATATTGGCTTCAAAAGAAATGTATTTAGGAAGACATTACATAAAAAAAGGAAAGTGGATACCTGCAATAAATAGATTTAAATCAGTTATTACAAATTATGATCAAACTATATTCGTAGAAGAAGCACTTCATAGATTGGTAGAAATTAATTATAAACTTGGTCTTTTAGAAGAATCTCAGAAATATGCTAATGTCTTAGGTTACAATTATTTATCAGGTGAGTGGTATGAAAAATCATATAAAATTTTTAATAGAAATTATGAAGTTGATTTAAAAAGATTAAAAAATAAAGACAAAAAAGGTGTAATTTCTAAATTTAAAAAACTTTTTGATTAATATGAATAAAGATTTAATCAAAAAAAAATATAAAAAAAAAATAAGATCTTTTATTTACTATAATCAAAAATATTACAATGAAAATAAATCTGAAATAACAGACAATGAATATGATGAACTTAAAAAAGACATAATAGAATTAGAAAAAAAGTATAATTTTTTAAAATCAAAAGATTCACCTACAACAACAATAGGCTATAAACCCTCAAAAAATTTTAAAAAAGCTTTACATAAAGTTCCAATGCTTTCTCTTGCAAACGCTTTTAGTAAAGATGATCTTTTAAATTTTGAGAAGAAAATATTTAATTTTCTTTCTCAAACCAATAACTCAAATATTTCATATACAGCTGAACCAAAAATTGATGGTATTTCAGCTTCAATAACTTACTTAAATGGTAAATTGATTAGAGGCTTGTCCAGAGGAGATGGCAAAGAGGGAGAAGATATAACATTAAACCTTGCTACTATAAATGACATACCTAAAGTTATTTCATCTAAAGATTTTCCTGAGGAGATTGATATTAGAGGTGAGGTGTTTATTAAAAATAGTGATTTTGAAAATTTAAAGGAAAAGTTTGCCAATCCAAGAAATGCGGCATCGGGTTCATTGAGGCAAAAAAATCCAGAAGATACTAAAAAAATACCTTTAAAATTTATTGCTTATACATTTGGTTTTGAGAGAGGCTTAAAGATTAAAAATCAATATGAATATCTTAATAAGTTGAATGATTGGGGATTTAAGACTAATCCCTTAAATAGATTAATTAATGGAGTAGATAACCTAATTAAAAATTACAATGAAGTTGAAAAAAAAAGAGCAGATTTAGATTTCGATATAGATGGAATTGTTTATAAAGTTAATGATTTCGTTTTACAAAAAAGATTAGGATTTGTTGCAAATGCACCAAGATGGGCAATAGCCCACAAGTTTTCATCAAATAAAGCTATTTCAAAAATATTAGAAATAGATATTCAAATTGGAAGAACAGGGGCTTTAACACCTGTAGCTAAAATTAAACCTATAAATATAGGCGGCGTATTGGTTTCTAATGCAACATTGCACAATGAAGATGAAATAAATAGAAAAGATATAAGAATAGGAGATGTTGTGACCGTTGAAAGAGCTGGAGATGTCATTCCACACATTCTTTCAGTTGATATAAAAAAAAGACCTAAAGATACTCCAAAATTTATTTTTCCTAATAAATGTCCATCATGTGGATCAAAAACTATTAAAGAGTTTAATTTAATTACTAAAAAACAAGATGCCGTAAGAAGATGTCCAAGTGAGGGATATGATTGCGAAAAAATTTCTATAGAAAAATTGAAACATTTTGTATCAAAAGAAGCTTTCAATATTGATGGATTAGGAAAAAAAATTGTAGAAAATTTTTGGAAATTGAATCTTATTAAGTTTCCACAAGATATCTTTAAATTGAATTATGGTAAAATTGAAACATTGGATGGATGGGGTAAACAATCTGTAGAAAATTTAAAGTATTCTATAAATAATAAAAAAAAAATTTCATTAGAAAGATTCATTTATGCATTAGGGATCAGACATATAGGACTTGAAAATGCAAAACTTTTATCCAAATATTTTATTAAATTTTCAAAATTTAAGAATTTATCAAAAACTAAAACTTATGAAGATTTATTAAATATTGATGGTATAGGTGAAACTCAAGTAAATTCAATAAATAGCTTTTTCTCAAATAAAATGAATTTGAAAGTTTTAAATGAATTAGACGAAGTCTTATCAATAGATGATACAACTATAAAAAAAGAAAATGGTCTATTAAATAAAAAAACTTTTTTAGTGACAGGAAAACTTAATGGAATTAGTAGGGCGGAAATTAAATCTCTAATTGAAGAAAATTCTGGAACTACAGTAAGTAGTGTTTCAAAAAAATTAAATTATTTGATAGTTGGAGATAAACCGACAAAAAGAAAAATTTCTGATGCAAAGGAGTTAAATATTAGAATAATCAATCAGGATGATTTTTTAAAAATGTTAAATAAAACTGGCTAGCCACTTTTTTTCTTTAAAATTTAAATATTTGGAAATTTGTGAATAAACCTTTAAATGATAATGAAATAAGTAATTTTTTTCCTTAGAATTTAATAATTTAAAATTAATTAGATCTTTTTCAATTGGCACTAAGGTTAAATTTTCAAAATAAATTTTTTTTTTAAATTTTTTTACATAAACTAGATTTTCGATTCTGATTCCAAATTTATTTTTTCTATAAAATCCTGGTTCATTACTTAAAATCATACCTTCTTTTATTTTCTCTTTATTTATCTTTGAAATAGATTGAGGTCCCTCATGAACATTCAGAAAAAAACCAACCCCATGACCAGTTCCGTGTGCATAATCTAATTTATTTTGTTTAAGAAATCTTCTTGCTCTTTGATCGATTTTTTTTCCAATATTATTCTTTATAAGATTTGAAGTAGCCACGGCAATATGACCTTTCAAAACATAGGTAAAAATATTTTTAATATATTGATTAGGTCTAGAAAAGCAAATTGTTCTAGTTACATCAGTTGTTCCGTATTTATATTGACCACCTGAGTCGCATAAAAAAATATCCTCGTGTTTGATAATCTTACAATTATTTTTATTTGCCCTATAATGAACTATCGCTCCATTTTTTCCAGCACCTGCAATAGTATCAAAGCTAGGATATAAATAATTTTTATTCATTCTTCTAAATCTTTCTAATTTATTTTGTGCATCAACTTCTGTAATTTTTTTTTTATTAACTTTTTTAATCCAGTAAATAAATTTTGTTAATGCTACACCATCAGAAACATGAGTTTTAATCATATTGTTAATTTCAGTTTTATTTTTGACTGATTTAAAATGATATGTAGGATCTTCTCTTTTAATAATTTTAAATTTTGATTTAATAATATCCTCGAAAAAAATTGAGCATGAATTATTATCAATTATAAAACTTTTACCTTTTAATTCTAAAATTTTTTTTTCAAATTTTTTTATATCTATAAATTGATTCACATTTAAAATTTTTTTTTTAAATAAATTTTTACATTTTTCTAAATTACTAATTAAAAAAATTTTTTTTGTTTTACTGATTATCAATCTTGCATTAGGGATAGGGCTATTTGGCCCATCATTTCCTCTTATATTTAAAATCCACGCTACATTTTCTGGAGCACTTATAAATATGTAATCTGATTTGTTTTTCTTAAGATAATTTGAAATTTTAATTAATTTAGAATTTGAGCTTTCTCCAACTATATGTTTTTTTAATGAAAAAAAAGGTGAGATATAGTCTGTTTTTTTCTTTTCAATTTCATCAATTAAATTTTTTTTAATAAATTTGACTTTATTGTATTTAAGAAAAAACTTTTTAATTTTTTGATATGTAAAAATTTGAGGGTCTATACCTAAAGTAAGATTTTTAAATAAATTACAATTTATTAATTTTTCAAATTTTACAATTTTAAAATTTTTTCCAGACTCAATTTGGCTTTGGATAGTATATCTACCATCAGTAAATAAATAATTCTTATTCTTTAAAATTACAGCAATTCCAGCAGAACCACTAAAATTTGATATAATTTTTAATCTATTAATTTTCGAATACTCAGTAAAAAAATCATCATTTTTAGGAATTATATATCCATCAATTTTGTATTTTTTAAATTTTCTTCTTAGAATTTTGATTTTTTTATTCACTTTATTTTATTCTCTTTTGATATCTTATCCACCCAGGGCTTCTAGCTTCATCTTCGATCTCAAAATCTTGATTAAATTCAAAATCTTCTAATTCATTATTATCCTCTTTGAAAAAAGAATTTTTTTCTAAGTAGTCATTGGGTAATTCGTCAATAAATCTAGATGCCATGCTATCAATCCAATCTCCTTGGTAAAATCTATTCATTGAAAAAGAAATTATTACACTTTTCTTTGCTCGGGTAATTCCTACATAAGCCAATCTTCTTTCCTCTTCTAAACCATTTTGACCTTTCTCTTCAATTGATTTTTGATGTGGAAAAAGACCTTCTTCCCATCCAGGTAAAAATACAACATCAAATTCTAGCCCTTTAGCCGCATGCATTGTCATCATATTTACTTTTTGGCCATCCCAATCTTGATCAACTGATGTTGCTAAAGATACATGTTCTAAAAAATTTTCTAAGTTATCAAATTCTTTCATAGCAACCAAAAGTTCTTTAATATTTTCAAGTCTATTTTCGTTATCAATATCTTTTTTATTCTTTAGCATTGCAGAATAACCAGATTCATCTAAGATTATTTGTAATAATTTAATGTGACTTATTCTTTTAGTGTTTAAATCATTTCTCCATTTTAAGAGAGAATTTAAAAATATTGATAATCCCAATTTTGTTTTAGGTTTTATTAAGTTTTTTTCTATCATCTTTCTAGAAGCAAACTCTAAACTTACTGACTCTTTTTTTGAAAATTCGTGTATTTGTTTAAGCGTACTATCACCAATAGATCTTTTTGGATTGTTGACTATTCTTTCAAATGCAAGATCATCTTTATCTTGATTAACGATCCTTAAGTAAGCTACACAATCCTTAATTTCCGCTCTTTCATAGAATTTAATGCCTCCTAGAATTCTATAAGGCAAACCTACTTTTAAAAATCTTTCTTCAAATTCCCTAGTTTGAAAAATTGCTCTTACAAGTATTGCAATATTATTTAATGAGTATTTTTTTTTTATTTTTTCTATTTCATCAGAAATTCCAGTTGACTCATCTTTTCCATTTTTGTAACAATTAAGTTTAATTAATTCTCCATCTTCCATAGATGTTTTTAAAGTTTTTCCAACTCTATTTTGATTATTAGAAATTAATTGTGATGCTACTGATAGAATATTTTGTGAAGATCTATAATTTTGTTCTAGTCTAATTACTTTTGTATTTTCATACATCTGATCAAATTCTAAGAAATTTTTAATTTCAGCTCCACGCCAACTATAAATTGATTGATCATCATCACCAACACAACAAATATTTTTATTTTTTTGAGCTAGTAGATTTAACCATTTACTTTGAATGTAATTAGTATCTTGATACTCATCGACTAAAATGTATTTAAAATTTTTTGAGTATATTTCTCTAATATCATTATTTTTTTCAAAAATTTTTACAACATGTAAAATCAAATCACCAAAATCACAGACATTTAAATCAGTAAGTTTTTGTTGATAAATTTTATAAACTGGAAGGATGGTTTTTTCATAAATATCTTTATTATTAATTACTACCTCATTTGGATATTGTCCTTTATTTTTCCACTTGTCTATTATAGCCAGAATATATCTTGGAGAAAGTTGCTTAACATCAATGTTTTCAGCTTTACAAATGTTTTTGATTAATCTTATTTGATCTTCAGTATCTACAATTGTAAAATTAGAATTTAAATTTACAGCACTAGCGTGCTTCCTTAACAGTTTTGCACATATTGAATGAAACGTTCCTAGCCAAGACAGACCTGTAGCACTTTTACCAAGTATCTTACTCACTCTTGATTGCATTTCTTTTGCGGCCTTATTAGTAAATGTTACTGCTAATACTTGATTAGGAAATGCTTTTTTTTCTGCAATTAAGTGAGCTATCTTACTTGTCAGAACTTTAGTTTTTCCTGATCCGGCCCCAGCAACAATTAATAAAGGACCTTCTGAATGTAAAACAGCCTCTTTTTGAGCATCATTTAAATTTTTTAAATAATCAGAGTTTACCATTTTAAATTTTTAATTATAAGTTGATAGTTCATGTTATTTTCAAATTCTTTAATTAAAAAACTAAAAAAACAACTATTATCAATTAATCAGTTAATAGAAAGTTTTTTTAATAAATTTCAAAATATTCTAAAATCAAAAAAGCGTTATAAATTCATAGATATTGATAAAAAAGTTTTTTTTGTTGTGGGTTTTATTGTCATAATAACGTCCACTTATTTTTTAATACCATCTTATTATGATAAAAATGAATTAAAAAGTTTTCTTAAAAATCAACTCTATGATCAATACAGAATTGAACTTTTAATTGATAAAAAAATTACCTATGGTCTTCTACCAAAACCTCATTTTAGTATTAAAGATGTTTTTATTATTCATAATAAAAAAAAAATTGCGAAAGTAGAGAATACAAAAATTTATATTTCAATAGATAATTTCATATCTATGGAAAAAATTCGAATTAAAGATGTAATTTTTGATAAATCAGAATTTGAAGCAAATTTAGAAAATATTAGTTTTTTTAAAAAAATTTTAAATTCAAATAGAAGTTTATATAAAGTATTGATTAAAGACAGTAAGTTATTTTTTAAAGATGAAGAAAAAGATACAGTATTTATAATTAAGATTAAAAATTTAACATCAACATATACAAAAAATTTTGAAAATAAATTTGATATTAAATATGAAATTTTTAATATTCCTTCAGTCTTAGAAATAAGAAATAATAAAGCTAAAAAAAAAAATTTTCACAAAACTCAAATCTAAATCGATCAAGTTAAATGTAGTAAATGAATTTGATTATAATGAGGAAAAAATTGATGGAATTATAAACGTCTCAGTTATGTCTAAAGATAAATCATTTAACTATTTAATTGATGATAATACGATGGAAATAACCTCAGATGATAAAAATTTTATTGGCAAAATTGAATTTAAGCCATTTTATTTAGTTTCAAACCTTAACTTTATTCAATTAAATTTAAAAAGATTATTAAATAATAACTCATTATTTATGGAATTTTTGAATTCTGGAATATTTAATAATCAAAACTTAAATATAAATTTAAATATTAATTTTGATAAAATTAATAATTTTTCAAATCTTAATGATTTTATTTTAAAAATTTTTTTAGAAGAGGGTTATTTAAAGATAAGTGACTCAAGTTTTAAATGGAAGGATGACACAATAATAAATTTGAATAATGTTCAATTAGATAATCAAAATGAAACTTCAAAAGTTATTGGAGAAATTACTATAGATTTGAATGATTTACTTCAAGTTTATAGTTATTTTCAGTTAAGTCGAGAGTTTAGAAAAAATATTGAAAAGATTAAATTTGATTTTATATATGACTTAGTATTAGGAGAATTTACTATTGATAATGTAAGGGTAGATGATGAATTAGTTCCTGACATAAATAATTTTATAAATGATTTTGAGTCAATTAATTTTGGTTTTAATAAAGTAAAACTTAGAAATTTTATAAAAAATCTTTTTATTATTTATGCAGGATAGATCATTTTTTTAGGATCAACTAATTTATTATATTCTCTTTCATTAATTAACCCTGTTTTAAGAGCCTCTGCTTTAAGTGTTGTTTTATTTTTTAGAGCTTTTTTTGCAATTTTAGCAGCATTGTCGTAACCAATTTTAGGAGCTAGTGCAGTAATTAACATTAAAGAATTATCTAAAAAATATTTTATTTTCTCTTTATCAGCTTTTAATCCCTTAATACAAAAAGATGCAAAATTTTTAGAACTATCAGCTAATAAATCTATAGATTGTAAAATATTGTGAGCAATCAACGGCTTAAACACATTAAGTTCAAAATGACCATGGGAACCTGCCATTGTTATTCCGTTATGATTGCCAATAACTTTAACACAAACCATAGTTACAGCCTCTGACTGAGTTGGATTTACTTTTCCAGGCATTATGGAGGAACCTGGTTCATTAGCGGGTAAAATTAATTCACCATATCCTGCTCTTGGTCCTGATCCCAAAAATCTAATATCATTTGCAATTTTCATTAAACAAACTGCAGTTGTATTTAAAGTTCCAGAAAAATTTACTATCTCATCATGAGCGGCTAAAGCTGCAAATTTATTTTTTGATGGTTTAAAAGGTAATTTTGTTATTTTTTTAATTTCCTTGATTATTTTTTTATCAAAACCTTTTTTACTATTTATTCCAGTTCCAACAGCAGTGCCTCCCTGAGCTAAAAAGTAGATTTCATTAAGAGCATTTTTTATTCTTACAATACAATCGTTCAGCTGAGATTGATAACCTGAAAATTCTTGACCTAGTGATAAGGGTGTTGCGTCTTGTAGGTGTGTTCTACCTACCTTAATTATTTTTTTGAATTGAGATACCTTTTTTTTTAATTCTTTATTCAATAATTCTAACGATGGTAAAAGTTTATTTCTAGTTTCAATTGCAATAGCTATGTGCATTGCAGTTGGAAATACATCATTTGTTGATTGAGATTTGTTTACATGATCATTAGGATGAACAGGTTTTTTTGACCCCTTTTTTCCACCTAAAATTTCTATTGCTCTATTGGCTATAACTTCATTAACATTCATATTAGTTTGTGTTCCAGAACCGGTCTGCCAAACTTTAAGTGGAAAATGATCATTTAATTTTCCAGATATAACTTCATTAGATGCTTGTATAATGGCTTTAGATATATGTGGTAAAATTTGTTTTTCGTTTTTATGTACGATTGCAGCTGATTTTTTTATTATTGCAATAGATTTAATTAGAATCGTCCTTACTAAAAATTCCCCAATATCAAAATATTTTTTGGATCTTTGGGTTGAAGCACCCCAATATTTATCATCTGGAACACTGATTTTTCCAATGCTATCGAATTCTTTTCTTAATTTCATGAATATTTTTTTAAAGTATAT
>MDSW01155530.1_pt1 | contig 48550 bp, 40 predicted proteins | sample 811171 | NCBI WGS metagenome assembly MDSW01 (sample SAMN05326641, study PRJNA326480) | marine metagenome | isolation source: seawater | place: Atlantic Ocean: North West | collected 2012
CAGCATCACCAGCCGGTCCAGCCCGAAAGCCAGGCCGCCGTGGGGAGGACACCCGTATTTCAGGGCATCCAGCAGAAAGCCGAATTTTTCGTTGGCTTCCTCGTCACTGATGGCCAGGGCCCGGAACACCGCTTTCTGGGTTTCCGGCTCGTGAATACGAATGGAGCCACCGCCCAGCTCAGTGCCATTCAGCACCATATCGTAAGCCCGGGACAGCGCCGCGCCGGGATCCCGGGCCAGGCTCTCCGGATCACAGGACGGCGCGGTGAACGGATGGTGAATGGCATTCCAGCGACCACTCTCGTCCTCCTCGAACATGGGGAAATCCACCACCCACAGCGGCGCCCAGTCACCCTGGACCAGGCCCAGATCATGGCCCAGCTTGATCCGCAGCGCCCCCATGGATTCATTCACCATGGCCGCCCTGCCGGCACCGAAAAAGACGATATCCCCGTCTTCAGCCTCCAGCCGCTGCATCATTTCCATTACCACGTTCGTCATATTCTTTACGATGGGTGACTGCAGGCCATCGATGCCCTTGGCCAGCTCGTTCACCTTGATCCAGGCCAGGCCCCTGGCGCCGTAAATGCCAACGTACTTGGTGTAATCATCAATTTCCTTGCGGCTAAGTCGGGCGCCACCAGGCACCCGCAGGGCGCAGACCCGGCCTTTGGGATCTGCTGCCGGCCCGGAAAACACCTTGAATTCCACCTGCTGCATCAGATCATTCACATCCACCAACTCCAGGGGGATGCGCAGATCCGGTTTGTCACTGCCGAAACGGGACACGGCCTCGGCATAGCTCATGCGGGGAAACTCAGGCAGGTTGACCTCAAGCAGGTCCCGGAACAGTTTGCGCACCATATTCTCCGCCACCGCCATCACATCGCTCTCGGTGACGAACGAGGCCTCGATGTCGATCTGGGTGAACTCCGGTTGGCGGTCGGCCCGCAGGTCCTCATCCCGGAAACATTTGGCGATCTGGTAGTAGCGATCCAGGCCGGACACCATCAACAGCTGCTTGAAGAGTTGCGGAGACTGGGGCAGCGCAAAAAAACTGCCGGGATGGGTACGGCTGGGTACCAGGTAATCCCGGGCCCCTTCCGGGGTGGCTTTGGTAAGGATCGGGGTTTCCACATCGAGAAAACCCTCGCCGTCTAGAAAGCCACGAATGGCGGTGGTGACCCGGGATCTAAAAGCCAGTCGGGTTTGAATTTCCGGGCGCCGCAAATCCATGTAACGATAGCGCAGCCGCACATCCTCCCCCACCTGGGTGTGCGCATCCAATTGAAAAGGCGGGGTCTCCGCAGCATTCAGTATTTCCAGCTCCTTGCCCAGAACTTCAATCAGCCCGGTGGGCATTTCAGGATTTTGTGTGCCCTCCGGCCGCATACGCACGCGGCCGGTTACCCGTACCACGTATTCGCTACGCACCCGGTCCGCCAGCGCAAATGCCGCTTCCGTGTCCGGATCCACCACCACCTGGGCGAGACCTTCCCGATCCCGCAAATCCAGAAAGATCACCCCGCCATGGTCACGGCGCCGGTGCACCCAGCCGCAGAGGGTCACGGTCTGGTCTATATGAGACTCATTAAGGTGGCCACAGTAATGGCTTCGCATAACTTCATACCTGTCTGATTGCTGGAGCATGGATTCGCGCCGTGCACTGACCGGAGCCTGGCGCCCGGAGCGCAACGCATAACACACTGTTTTTCAGTACTATTTTCCCAGCGCTGCCGCTACCGTGCCGCGCCAATGCAAAAAGGGGCCACATTATAGCGGGTTGGCGGCAAATTGGCAGCCTCCCCGCACAGCGGCAAACGCCGCCGCGGCCGGCCTCTGGTTACCACCGCGTATGCCCGCAGTCATTCCGTCACCGCCTTACCGATGCCGGCAGATCATCCCCACCGGACATGGGCAGCTTTCAGCGCACCATTTGCAGGGGCGCACCGGGGCAAATTCTGAGCCGCAAAGCCAACAACGACTCACGGCACCCTGATCCGGTAGCGCAAAAAACAGGTGGACCTCAGCAGCGTCGTTGGCGTGCATCGTCAACCTTATCCGGATAACGTCATGGTGTCCGGTTGCAGTGATATTCCGGCAGCGGAATTTGTCTCAACCGGTACCCGGGTGCGAGGGTTTAACCGGGCCCGGCGTTTTGCCACTGTCATTCCCCGGCGCAAAACCGCCGCCACAACCCCGGCGAAAAATGAAAAAATGGGTTTTTTTCCGGTTTGAGCCTATAAAAACAGGCAAATTCCGGGTTTACAGGCTTGCTAGTCGGTCCATTAGCATCAATAATTATCCGCGACAGATTGTACCGATGCCGGTTTCGAGTTTGCACACTCCGCCTCGGTCCGTGTCATCAATAAAACAAAGGAAGCAATCATGCCTGCAAAGAAAAAAGCTCCCGTTAAGAAGACCGCCGCCAAGAAGACTCCCGCTGCCAAAAAAGCCCCGGCTAAAAAGGCCACCACCGCAAAAGCCACTGCACCTCGCAAGGTAACGGCGGCCAAGGAAGCCATGACCAAGACCCAGATTCTCAATACCATCGCGGAAAACACCGACCTGAGCCGCAAACAGGTTCAGTCTGTGTTGGATGAGTTGGGTGTATTGATTGAATCCCATGTTAAACCCCGTGCCGTGGGCAGCTTTACGCTTCCCGGCCTGATGAAAATCATGGTCACCCGCAAGCCCGCCACCCGGGCGCGCAAGGGTATTAACCCCTTCACCGGGGAAGAGACCGTGTTTAAGGCCAAGCCTGCCCGCAACGTGGTTAAGGTTCGTCCCCTGAAAAAACTGAAGGATATGGCGGAAAAATAATATCCCCGGGGGGCCGCCGCCGGCCCCCTGTTCCTCCCCCGCCCCTTGGCCGTAAGCCGAGACAATCCCGCTCCCTCAAAAATCCGCTTGATGAAAATACCCTGGCCTGACCCCAGGTTTGTTGTTTAGGGTTACAACAAGCCGTAAAATCGTGCACTGTTTTTTTAACCGCTGAACAAGCCTGGGATCTGCATCCATGAAGACCACTGACTATCTGCTCGCCACCCTGAGAGAAACCCCGACCGATGCCGAAGTCATCAGCCACCAGTTGATGCTGCGGGCGGGGATGACTCGCAAACTGGCTTCCGGCTTGTACACCTGGTTGCCCATGGGGCTGAGGGTGTTGCGCAAGGTGGAGCGGATCATCCGCGAAGAGATGGATCACGCCGGTGCCATGGAGGTGCTGATGCCGGTGGTGCAGCCAGCGGAGTTGTGGCAGGAATCCGGCCGCATCTCAGCCTACGGACCGGAACTGCTGCGGCTGCAGGATCGCCACCAACGGGATTTTGTGCTGGGGCCCACCCACGAAGAGGTGATTACTGACCTGGTGCGCAATAATATCCAGAGTTACAAGCAGCTGCCCGCCAACTTTTATCAGATTCAAACCAAGTTCCGCGATGAAATCCGTCCCCGTTTCGGCATCATGCGAGCCCGTGAATTCATCATGAAGGACGCCTATTCCTTTCATCTGAACACGCAATCATTACAACAGACCTACGATGTCATGCACGCCACCTACAGCCGCATCTTCAGCCGCCTGGGTCTGGATTTTCGCGCGGTATTGGCCGACACCGGCAGCATTGGCGGCAGCAGCTCCCACGAATTCCATGTGCTGGCGGATTCCGGCGAGGACGATATTGCTTTCAGCGACAGCAGTGACTACGCCGCCAACGTGGAAATGGCGGAAGCCCTGGAAATCGGCAGTCAGCGGCCGGCGCCCGCCGCCGAAATGGAACGGGTGGCCACCCCGGATCAGCACAGTATTGCCGAGGTTTGTGAGTTTCTAAAGCTGCCCCCGGAACAGGTGATAAAAACCCTGATTGTGCACGGCACCAACCCTGAGGGCAGCCCCGGGCTGGTGGCCCTGGTCCTGCGTGGGGACAAGGAACTCAACGAGGTGAAGGCGGAAAAACACCCCCGGATCGCGGCGCCACTGACCTTTGCCAGCGAGGCGGAAGTGCTGCAGGCGGTGGGCTGCAAACCAGGTTCTATCGGCCCGGTGGGGCTGAGCCTGCCGGTGATTGCCGATCGCAGCGTGATGAATATCGCGGATTTCGTTTGCGGAGCCAACCAGGACGGGGTTCATCTGCGTGGGGTGAATTGGGAGCGGGATGCAGAATTTACCGAAGTGGCGGATCTGCGCAATGTGGTGGCCGGAGACCCCAGCCCCTGCGGTAAGGGCCACCTCAGTATCAAGCGGGGCATAGAAGTGGGGCATATTTTCCAGTTGGGCACCAAATACAGTGAAGCCCTCAAAGCCACCGTACTGGATGAGAACGGTAAGAACCACGCCATGCCCATGGGCTGCTACGGCATCGGAGTGACCCGGGTAGTGGCAGCGGCCATCGAGCAGAACCACGATCAGTACGGCATTATCTGGCCGGAGGCCATCGCCCCCTTCCAGGTGGCCATCGTACCCCTGAACCATCACAAGTCACCGCCGGTGCAGGAAGCCGCCGACGCCCTGTACCAGGAACTGAGCGCTCTGGGGATTGAGGTGCTGTACGACGACCGCAAAGAACGCCCCGGGGTTAAATTCTCCGACCTGGAACTGGTGGGCATTCCCCATCGCGTTGTCATCAGCGACCGTGGCATTGAGGCCGGCGCGTACGAGTACAAAAACCGGCGCGACAACGAGAAACTGGAGATCCCCGCGACCGAAGTGACGCAGTTCATACAGTCGCGGATTCAGGGGTTGAATTAACCAGGAACGGCTAAAATAGAGGGTATGAAACCGATACTCCGCACCCTGACCACCATGCTACTGGCGCTCTGGCTGGTGCTGGCAGGCCACCCGCTGCGCGCCGCCACCACCGAGCGGCCGGACGCGGAAATGCGTCAGCTACTGCAGGAAACCATCGCCAAAGCCAGCAGCTTTCAGGACCGCTTTGATGCCGAGGTCTGGCTGGTGGATATGGACCGCCGCCTGGCGCGCTATGTGCCCGATCCGGAGGAACGCCTGCTGATCCTGCATCTGGTGCATACGGAAGCCCGCCGCTTCGAACTGAAGCCGGAGATCGTACTGGCGGTGATGCATGTGGAAAGCCTGTTTGACCGCTATGCGGTGTCCCGGGTGGGCGCCCAGGGGCTGATGCAGGTGATGCCATTCTGGAAGCGGGAAATCGGCAGCACCAGCGACAACCTGACAGACATTGCCACCAATATCCGCTATGGCTGCGCCATCCTCAAAACCTATCTGAAACGGGAACAGGGTAATCTGATGCGGGCCCTGGCCCGCTACAACGGCAGCGTAGGCAAAACCTGGTATCCGGAACGGGTGTTCAATGCCTGGGAAAAGCACTGGTTTGTGAAATATTAGGGGGACAGCGGACTGTTAACCCACCACCACCTGATTGCGACCCCGTTGCTTGGCGTTATACAGGGCCTCATCCGCGCGGGCGATCATCGCCTCCGCATCCGCCAGATCACTGCGATACTCCACCAGCCCCACACTGGCGGACACCGGAATGTCCCGGCGCTCGAACCGTACCGGGGTTTGTTCTATGGTCTGGCGCAATCGTTCCGCCACCACCTGCGCCCCCGGGGCATCAGTATTGGGCAGAATAATTCCAAATTCCTCGCCGCCGTAGCGGCCGGCCACATCCGGTTCCCGCAATGACTGCTGCACCAGTTGCGCCACCGCCACCAACACCGCGTCACCGGCCAGATGGCCGTACTGGTCATTGATGGATTTAAAATGGTCCAGGTCAAACAGCATCAGGCTCAGGGTGTTGCCGTAGCGCTGCGCGCGACTGAACTCCTCCATCAACCGTTTTTGCCAGTGAGCCCGGTTATAGAGCTGGGTCAGGCCATCCACCCGACTGGCCAGTTCCAGTTTGCGCATGGCCGCCTCGTGCATGTTGCGATAAATGGCGGTGTCCGTGGTATCAAACAACACCACGCAAACACTTTCCACTTCGCCGGCACTGTCCTTGATCGGCATCAGGGTCAGATCCTGACACATGAACTCCATGCCCCCGGTGACGGGCCGGTTGTGGTTAAAGGGAAACAGATGGGCCCGCTGCTCCCAGGAGGTGAAAGCAAAATTCTTCAGCATGAAGACGCTGTTGACCTTACGCGCGAACCAGCGCTCCGGCAGTTCCGGAAACACTTCGAACAGATTTCTGCCCTGCACCTGGGCCGCGGACAGACCACTGTGGCTGGCCATAAAGCTGTTCCACAGCAACACCTCGTGCTGGCGGTTAAGAATGAAAACCCCCACATTGATCCGGTCAATGATGAATTCCAGCAATTCCTTGGAGGCGGAAAAATTCAATGTCAGAGATCTTCCAGCAGCCGGTCGAGGGATTGTTTTACCACGGCGATGGAGTCACCGGGCATCAGCAGAAACATGGTACAACTGAAGGAACGATCCTCCAGTGTGTAGGATATCTCCACCAACAGCGCCTGATCCCAGTTATCGCTGTTGTTTTCCAGCAGCCGGGCGATGGGTACATGCTGGCCCATGATAAACGGCGGCGAGAATCCCAGATCCGCCTCCATTTGCTCACCCACGCCATTGAGGCAGGCACCATTCAGGATATTGGTCACATCCAATAACAGTTCTTTTTCGGATTCGACGGTGAGTTCATCGTCGTAGGCCAGCAGGTCCGCCAGCTCCCGAAATGAGCTGTCGGTAAAAACCACGATGGCCTCGCCACGGATGCCGGCACCGGAATCCAGCTGATAAAACCCCTGGCTGACACCGGAAACCGCCACCTCGGCGCCACCCACGATATCCTCCAGCGCCGGGTTCAGCTGTTCGCGCATCAACAGGCGGATACGGGGCACCGAAAGGTGAATAAACACCTCTAAAAATCGTGCCAGAGAATCCCCGGCCTGCCCCATGGCCACGTTGACCACCTCCTGCAGGCAATCCCTCTGATCTTCTGTGAGCGCCAGCGAGTCGTTCATATCAAGCCATATTTCCTAAGCACATCCTGGAGCTTATTGCTGTCCACAGGTTTTTTAATAAAGTCCAGGGCCCCAAGGGCCATCACCCGTTCTCTGGCTTCCGGCTGAATATCAGCGGAAATAACGATAATGAAGCACTTATGCCCCTCTTCCCGAACCTGTTTCAGTACTCCATAGCCGTCCAGTTCCGGCATGGTGAGATCCAGAAATACCATTTCACCCTTGCCCGCGCGAATCGCTTCCAAACCCTCCACACCATTGGTGGCCATGGTGACCTCCACGTCCCACCCTTCCGGTAGCGAGCGTTTGACCTGTTTGCGGGCCATTACCGAATCATCGCAAATCAACAGCGGTATGGACATGGTGCTCCTTCAATTACTGCCCATGAAATTTGTTAGGTTTTTTTCAGTATAGACGCTTTCCCACCGGGCGCGATACGGAGTTGCGACATTGTGACCCGGCCTCAAGCCGGTTTCAGGCAGGAAAAAGCCCGCGCAGGGCGGGCTCGCTAATGGTCCTGGCTCAGGCGTCGGCCAGCGGGATTTTGCCGATTTTGGCCTGCCATATTTTAGGCGCGGTATTATGTACTGAAGTACCAGCCGCATCCACCGCCACGGTGACGGGCATGTCCTCCACGACAAATTCGTGGATCGCCTCCATTCCCAGATCCTCGAAGGCCACGATCCGGGCCTTGCGAATGGCCTTGGACACCAGGTAAGCGGCGCCACCCACCGCCATCAGATACACCGCTCGATGGCGCTTGATGGCCTCCACCGCCGAGGGGCCGCGCTCGGCCTTGCCCACCATCCCCAGCAGGCCGGTCTGCGCCAGCATGGTTTCGGTGAATTTGTCCATCCGGGTGGAGGTGGTGGGACCGGCGGGCCCCATGACTTCATCCCGCACCGGGTCCACCGGGCCCACGTAATAAATGAACTTGCCGCGGAAATCCACCGGCAGGGGCTCGCCTTTGTTGAGCATATCCACCATGCGTTTGTGGGCGGCATCCCGCCCAGTCAGCAAAGTGCCGGACAACAGCAGAGTATCGCCGGGCTGCCAGGACTGCACTTCCTCCGGGGTCACCGTGTCCAGGTTCACCCGCCGGGCGCCGTCACCACCGGCCAAAGAGATCTGCGGCCAGTCATCCAGACTGGGTACCGGCAGTTCCGCCACCCCGCTGCCATCCAGGACAAAGTGGGCATGACGGGTGGCGGCGCAGTTGGGAATCATGGCCACGGGCAGAGAGGCCGCATGTGTGGGGTAATCCTTGATTTTGACGTCCAGCACCGTGGTGAGCCCCCCCAGGCCCTGGGCGCCAATGCCCAACGCATTAACCTTGTCATAAAGCTCCAGGCGCAGCTCCTCCACCCGGTTGGCGGGGCCCCGTTTGGCCAGTTCCTGAATATCAATGGATTCCATGAGGGATTCCTTGGCCAGCACCATGGCTTTCTCCGCGGTACCGCCGATGCCGATGCCCAACATACCCGGCGGACACCAGCCCGCGCCCATGGTGGGCACGGTTTTCAGCACCCAATCCACAATGCTGTCGCTGGGGTTCAGCATGACCATTTTGGATTTGTTTTCCGAGCCGCCGCCCTTGGCCGCCACGTGCACGTCCACCGTGTCGCCGGGCACAATCTCGTAATGCACCACCGCCGGGGTATTGTCCCTGGTGTTCTTGCGGGCCCCGGCCGGATCCGCCAGGATGGAGGCCCGCAGTACGTTGTCCGAATCCCGGTAGGCCCGGCGCACGCCCTCGTTCACCATGTCGGTAACACTCATGTCCGCATCCCACTGCACATTCATGCCCACTTTGAGGAAGACGGTAACGATACCGGTATCCTGACAGATCGGCCGGTGGCCCTCGGCACACATGCGGGAGTTGATCAGAATCTGGGCCATGGCGTCTTTGGCCGCCGGGGATTCCTCGGCTTCATAGGCCGCGGTCACCGCCCTGATAAAGTCCGGCGGATGGTAATAGGAAATGTATTGCAGACTGTCGGCAATACTCCGAATGAAATCGTCCTGGCGAATCACGGCCATGGCCCACTCCTCTCTGCGGTCGCTACACGGTAAACCGCCGTATGTTACCCCAAATGACGGGCCAGTTCATCCGCCAGCCGTTTTGCCCCCTTGGGGTGCATTTCCAGGAACTTCAATATCTTAGCGTTCACCAGATCGGGCTTTTCCAAGTGACAGAAATGGCCGGCCCCCATCAGCCGGTACAGCTCCACCCCGGCCATGAAATCCCGCTGCCACAGGGTCGGCTCAAACAGCCGGGTATCCATACAGCCGTCCCGGGCACCGGTGATCACCAGGGACGGGACCTGACAGGGCAGAGTCAGGGCCTGGCGGCTTTTCCGATGCTGGGGATGAAGCAGGCGGGTAAGACAGCGATAGTAGGCCAGGGGAGCCTGGCGCACGGGCCGCTCCGCCAGGGTTTCCACCACGGGCTGCAACAGGGCCTCCGGGGGTTCCCAGCCGGGGGACCAGCGCCGCCAGAGCCAGCGGATGAAGGCGCCATTACCCAGGCCCAGCACCTGTTCCGGCAACCAGGGCAACTGGAACAGGCCGATATACCAGGATCGCAGCAGCTGACCGGGGTGCCGGACCACCGCCCCAAACAGACGCTTGGGCGGTGGAATGGCGATGCTGGTCATGCTGAAAAACCGGTGGGGGTGGCTGGCCACCGCCAGCCAGGCGGTGACCGCCCCCCAGTCATGGCCGATCAGATGGGCGGCCTCCTCGTCCAGGTGATCGATCCAGCCCACCAGGTGCTCCACCAGCTGGCTGACAAAATAGTGGTCGGATGTGGCCACACTGGAGCTTTCGTAGCCGGGCATCACCGATACCAGCACCCGATAGCCGGACGCCACCAGCGCCGGCACCAAACGGTGCCAGGTGTTCACGGTGTCCGGGAAACCGTGACAACACATCACCAGCGGACCGGTACCGTCCCAGTAATAGGCGCTGAATGTGGTTTTTCCGCAGACTTTTTGCAGAATCTGCGGTTTAATGCCCGTCACGGAATGACCAAGCAATGCTGAGTTTGGCATAACGTCCTCGGCCTCCTGCTGACAACACGGGTTACACACAAAACCTGTTCACCCCATAATTATCCGCGAGGGATGCGGGATGCGCCAGTATCCACCCCCTTCCCAAGCCCCGCGGACTGTGCAAAACTTGAACAAGCCTGACCGGTCACGGGATTTGCCCGGCCCCCGGCGCCAGAATCAACCGATCCAGGAAGGACTGCGATGAACGGACCGCTGCGAGTACCCGCCACTGAAAGAATCCAGCACCTGCTGCTGGAGGCGGACAGTCGCCAGCTGCGGGATGAGATTCAGGACCTTCCCTACGTGGATATCCCCTCCGCCCTGGCCCTGGCCCACCGCCGGTTGCACGGCTTCAACCGCTTTGTTATCCCACCGGCGAAACGGCTGCAACTGGTGAGCCCGTTTCACTACGCGTTTGTGCGGTTTGTGGACCACTATCGCAATCAACTGGGCGGTAACCTGTTCGCCAAGGAAATCCGCTCGGAAGAACTGGATCAGTTGCTGGATTTTATTCAGGAGCTGGCCTTTGCCTATAAGCACATCATCAGGGATACCCTGGCCCGCAACAAGCGCCCGGCGGGCTTTGCCACCGTGCTGTACATGGCCATGCTCTATCAGTACTACCATGGGCTGATCTCGTACAATCGCAGCCGCATGCTGAAACGCTTTCACTGGCGCGAGTTTCACTATCTGTATTTTCTGGCGGACGGCATCAACCAGGAACACCTGCTGGTAACGGACCCCGCGGGCGGCGAAGGTTCGGTGGTCAGTCTGTACAAACAGTCCATTCTGCTGGGGCTGGCGTGCCCCTATACCCTGCGGGCCGAGGATCAATGGCGCACCCATGAGTACTGCGCCCGCTTTGCGCCCCTGGTGCAGCTGGAGCCGGCTCAATCCCCGGATGCACTGGCGGACAGCTATTTTGTAACCGCGGAGTGTCGCCATCCCGCTCATATCCCCGGGGCTTCCCCCGAGCCCGGGACCCAGGCATGGCTGCTGGATCTATCGCCCCTGCTGGATAAAGTGTGTCGGCACCTGGCCGCTATCAGGGCCGGCGAAGTGCCGCGGGTCAGTGCCCTGCAACAACTGCCCCGGCGGCGGGCATCGCAGCTGCTGGAAACCCTTTACCAAAACTGGTCCCGCAATACTCAGCGGCTGGCGCCGCGGCGGGAAATCGATGAGCAGATCGGTCTGGTATGGGGGCTGGAGACCATCTGCGGCATGCTGGACCCCACGCAACGGCGCCGGTCCGGCGCCCCTGAACCCACCCAGGGTCGCGATAAAAGGGCCTGGTGTCGGGGCAACGACGAGAGTGACAGTGGCATCCGCGTACGCCTCACCGGGCCACCGGATCAGTTTCCGGATCCCGGTCAGGTGGTGGCCCTGATCCGGCAGCGGCCCCGGGGCAAGGTGCTGGAGCTGGGGCTGGTGCGCTGGGCCGCTATTTCCAACGACGACGCCCCTCAGTGCGGTATTTTACGGCTGGTGGGCAATGTCAATCCGGTGAGTCTGCGGGCGGGAGAGGAACAGGCCACCGAACGCAATGCGCTGTTAATCGTGCAGCGGGCGGCGGGCAATAGGCTGTCCCCGCGTCTGCTGGCACCGGCCAGCCTGCTAAAGCGTCATGGGGAAATCACACTCACCAGCCCGGATCATCATCAACCGCTGCTGGCGCAACTGCAGGAACCGTTGCAAAGCACCCATCATGTGGAACTGTTTGCCATCCGGTTGTTGGAGGAGTAAACCGACTCCACCGCCGGTTGGCGGCCATCGAACAGATCCGCCAGAGGGATGTTCCACTGCTCGATACAGGCATTCAGGTTGTCCCGGTACAGGCGGCTGATCCGCTCCTGCCAGCCTCCTTCCGTATTCAGATCCAGCTTGATGGTGTCGCCGAAACAATCCCGGAACAACTGTGCCAGGGTGTATTTGTGGAGATCCCGGCTCAGGGCAATATCCCCTTCGCCGTTACGATGAGCCAACTGCCCCTGGATCAAAATGTCGGTGTAATACTCCCAATCGCGGCTGGAGATCCAGGGCATGCTTTGCAGCATGGCCACCTCGTCGACAATGGCACCCCGGGCCTGCTCCCGGTAGAGCGCTTCAAGGATGGTCAGCAGATTACCCAGGGAGGAGGTGGAGCGCTGCTTGTTCACCTTGAAGTTGGTGAAGCCCTGCACGATCTCTGCCCCCAGCAACATGATGTTCCAGCTCACCAGGACCCAGATCAAAAATATCGGTACCGCCGCAAACGCGCCATACACCAGTTGATAGGTTGGAAACAGGCTCACGAACAGCGTCATCCCCCGCCGCGCCAGATCGAACAGCACCGCGGCAATCAGGCCTCCGGCAAGGCCATGTCGAATGGGCACCCGGGTATTGGGAATGGCGATATAGGCCAGGGAAAAGGTCAGCCCGCTCATGAAAATCGGCAGCAGACTGAGCACCAGGGTCTGGGTACCGGGCAGGGGAACCATGTCATAGACCATTTTCAGGGACGCCAGATAGGAGGAGATGGCAAAGGCGCCACCCATCATCACCGGCCCCAGACTCAATAACGCCCAGTACAACAGAAACCCGTTGACACCCTTGCGGGCCTCGGTCACGTGCCAGATGGTATTGAAGGAGGTCTCGATCTTGCGCAGCATCAACACCGAAGTTACAAACAGCATCACCACACCGATGCTGGTCAGGTTGGAGGCCTGCTGGGCGAACTCATGCAGGTGCTCCTGCAGCTGCGAGCCGGTGGCCGGCACAAAATGCTCGAACATAAAGTCCTGCATCCGGGTTTCCATGCCCTTGAGCTCGGGCACCAACGCCAATATGGAGTACACCACTGTCATGATGGGCACCACGGCGAACAGCGAGGTAAATGCCAGATAAAAAGCCGAACGCCCATTACCATGGCGGATAAACGACTGTGCCACATACACCACAAAAGCCAGTGGCGGCCAGCGCTGTTGTAGCGCCTGCAACCGTTGCCGGACATTATTGATCGCGTCCACAAGCTATCCTCATCCCATTTGCGGGTGATTATCAGGCGGCAACCTTATACAATAAGCGGCACGACACCTGTAACGAATAACAGCGTACCACAGACTCATGACCAAGATTTATCACAACCCCCGTTGTTCAAAATCCCGCGAGACTCTGCAGCTGCTGCAGAGCAAAGGCATCGAGCCCGAGATCATTCTGTACCTGGAAACGCCACCGGACACCGCCACCCTGAAATCCCTGCTGCGCAAACTGAAACTGAGCCCCCGTGAGCTGATGCGCAGCAAGGAGAAGGATTATAAGGCGCTGGGACTGAATGATACCCAACTCAGCGATGAGCAGCTTATTAACGCCATGGTTCAAACCCCCAAACTGATTGAGCGTCCCATTGTGGTCCACGGGAATAAGGCAGCCCTGGGCCGGCCGCCGGAGCGGGTACTGGAGATTCTGTGAGCTGTCGGATACTGATTCTGTATTACAGCCGTTTCGGCCACACCCGACAAATGGCGCAGGCCGTGGCCCGGGGGGTGGAGCAGGAAACCGGTGCCGAGGCCTGCCTGCGCACGGTACCTCCGGTCTCCTCGGAGGTGGAAGCCAGTGCCCCGGCGGTTCCCGATGAGGGGGACATCTACGCCGGAATGGATGACCTGAAAACCTGCGACGGTCTGGTATTGGGCTCCCCCACCCGTTTCGGTAATATGGCGGCACCGCTGAAATACTTTCTGGATGGTACCAGCGCCCTGTGGCTGCAGGGGGCACTGGTGAACAAGCCGGCGGCGGTTTTCACCTCCACCGGCAGCCTGCACGGGGGTCAGGAATCCACCCTGCTGAGCATGATGTTGCCACTGCTCCACCATGGCATGATCTGCGCCGGCCTGCCCTATAGCGAACCGGCCCTCAGCAAAACCCAAAGTGGCGGCACCCCCTACGGCGCCAGTCACTGGGCTGGCACTGACAACAGCCGGCCACTGGACACCCAGGAAACGGAACTGTGCGTCGCTCTGGGGCGGCGCATCGCCCGACTCGCCAAGGCATTGCAGACCACTCATGAATAATTCCCTGAAAACCCGGGCGGAACTGGCCCGTAAACTGACCTTGATCCCTCTGCTGGCGCTGATAGTCTTGTTTATCCTTTGGCGCACCCTGCTGATTCCGGCCCAGCACGGCTGGACCATCATTGCCATTCACAGCGTGCCGCTGCTGCTGTTCCTGCCGGGCATGCTGGGGCGTCGGCCCAAGGTTTATATCTGGTTTTGTTTCGTCATTTTGCTGTACTTCTGTCAGGGAGTCATGGGGGCCTTTACCCTGCCGTCTATACTTGGGGTGATTGGGGCCATTGAGACCCTGCTGACGGTCTGGGCATTCTGCGCCGCCATGCTGGCCGCCCGCTACTATGCGCGACTGGGTCACAAACTTTGACACTGCTGTAAATAAAAACTGCATGCTGGATACCTACCGGAAACTGGAAACGCCGGAAAACATTGATCTCGATATTCAGGTGGCCGGGCCGGTGGTGCGCATAATGGCCTTCACCATCGACAGCCTGATCCGGCTTGGCGTACAGATCGCGCTGCTGATGCTGATGACCCTGCTGGGCAAATTCGGCATGGGAGTGTTCCTGATTTCCACCTTTGTTCTGGAATGGTTCTACCCAGTGCTGTTCGAAGTGCTGAACCGCGGTCAGACCCCGGGCAAGCGGGCCATGGGGGTGGCGGTGGTCAACGACGACAGCACGCCAGTGGGCTGGACCGCCTCCATTGTGCGGAACTTTCTGCGCATTGTGGATTTTCTGCCCCTGGGATACCTCACCGGCCTGGTGAGCATGACCGTGAATAAGGATTTCAAGCGCATCGGCGATCTGGCGGCGGGCACCCTGGTGGTGTACCGGGACCGGCCGGCCCCGGCGGCGCCCTGGCCGGAAAGTGTCAGCAGTCCACCCCCGGTGGCCCTCTCCCTGCCCCAGCAACGGGCGCTGCTGGCCTTCGTCGAACGGCGCAACCAGCTCACTCTGGCCCGCCAGCAGGAACTGGCCAATCATCTGCAGCCGGTGCTGCAAAAGCAGGGCGATGAGGCGGTGAACTATCTGTACCGGGTGGCCACCTGGCTGCGAGGAGGCCGGTGAAACAGGAATTGTTTGAGCAACATCATCGCCCGCAATGGGAGGCCTTCGCCCGGCAACTGGACGCCCTGGAGCGGACCCGGCGGCGACAGCGCGACCCGGTAACCGGCTTTGCCGAAAGTTACCGCGAGCTGTGTCATCATCTGGCCCTGGCCCAGGAGCGCCGTTACAGCCCGCACCTGATTGACTATCTGAATCAGCTTGCCCTGCGCGGACATCAGCAACTGTATCAGAGTCACCATAACGTCTGGCATTACATGGTGCAGTTTATCCTGCTGGAGTTTCCCCTTGCCTGTCGCCGTGAATGGCGGTTTATTGCAGTGTCCGCGGTGTTGTTCTTCGGCTCGCTGTTGATCATGGCGGCGGCCACCTATCACCATCCCAGCCTGGTGTTCAGCGTCTACCCGGATACCGCGGTGGAGGATTTCACCCGCATGTACGATCCCGCCAGCAAAGCGCTGCAGGATGAGAAGCGGGATGCCGGAGACGACTTCACCATGTTCGGTTTCTACATCAAAAATAATATTGGTATTGGTTTCCAGACATTCGCCAGCGGTTTTCTGCTGGGGCTGGGGGCTCTGTTCAACCTGCTGTTTAACGGTATCGCCATTGGCGCGGTCATGGGTTATCTCACCGAGCGGGGGTTCGGTGTTACCTTTTATCCGTTTGTAATTGGCCACGGCGCGTTCGAGCTCACCGGCATTGCCATCGCCGGCGCCGCTGGCCTGAAACTGGGCTACGGCCTGTTGAGCCCGGGCCGGCTCAGTCGCAAACAATCCCTGATCAATGCCGCCCGGGAGGCGATGCCGCTGGTGTACGGGATGTTTTTCCTGCTGTTGCTGGCCGCCTTCGTAGAGGCTTTCTGGTCCTCCAGCAGCCGGCTGCCGGATCTGGTGAAATATCTGGCCGGTTCCGGTTTCTGGCTGCTGGTGCTGGCGTACCTGGGTTCGGGAGCACGCCGTGGATCTGGATAAGATCAGTGTGGAAGTTCGCCCCCGCAATCCCTATGAAGCCATGGACCTGGGCTTTGTCATGGCGCGTCGCTGGCTGCGGCCACTATTGCTGTTATGGCTGGTTCCGGCCCTGCCGCTGATGGGGCTCAGTTATCTGGTTTTCCATCAGCAGCCGCTGTGGGCACTGCTGTTTGTCTGGTGGCTGAAACCACTGCTGGAATCCATCCAACTCAGTTACATTGCAGAACGCCTGTTCGACGAACAAGTGGATTGGCGCGGGCATTTACGCCGGGCCCATCGCATCGCCCTGCATCAGTGGTTCGCCAAACTGGTGACCCAACGGCTGGCCTTTTCCCGCTCCTTTAATATGCCGGTGGGGGAATTGGAAGGCCTTGCCGGCACTCAGCGCAACCAGCGTCTGAACACCCTGCACCGGGGGGCGGGCTCCCCCAGCCTGTGGCTGACCCTGGTGGGCCACAGCATCGAGGGCCTTATCGTGGTGGCGGTGTTCGGTGGCGCCTGGATGCTGGTGCCGGTGGAAATGGACATCGATTTCAGCGTGGAGACCATTCTCAACAGTCCACTATTGTTCCCCACCATTACCCTGGCGGGGTTTGCCGCCATGACCATCACCGCGCCGTTCTACGTCTGCGCCGGCTTTATGCTCTACATCAACCGGCGCACCTGGCTTGAGGCCTGGGATATCGAGCTCACTTTCCGCCAGCTCACCCGCAATCACCTGGCCCGGGGACAAAGCCTGGTGATGGTGTTGCTGCTGGGCGCGCTGCTGGCGCCCCTGAGCGGTCCCGCCGAGGCCCGCACCCAACCCGCGGAAAGCCGCCAGGCCATTGCCGAAATTCTGGAAGGGGATGAATTTCATCAGTTGCAACAGGAGTCCAGCTGGCGCTGGAAGCAGGAACCGCCGGACCCCACCACAGAGGATGAGCAAACCCTGCTGCAACGGCTGGGGGAATGGCTGGTGGACAAGCTGGGGGATTTTGGCCTGGGGGTGGATCCGGGGCCCGTGGCCCGGATACTGCTGGCGGTTCTGGAGGTGGCGCTGTGGGGCCTGGTGGTGGCGCTGGTGGTATACCTGGTGCTGCGTTTCCGCAGCGTGGGTCTGCCCCGTGGCAGTTCGCCCCCAGCCGATTCCCCCAGCCCACCCAGCCATTTGTTCGGTATGGCACTGCAACAGAGCAGTCTGCCAGAGGATGTAGTGGGCGAGGCCCGGGCCCTGTGGCAGCAGCAGCAGTATCGTGCCGCCCTCAGCCTGTTGTACCGGGCGGCCCTGAGTTTTCTGGTGCACGAACGCCAGCTGCCCCTGACCAGCAGTCATACGGAACAGGAATGTCTACAGCTGTGTCTGCAACGGGAGTCCCCCCAGCGGGGGGATTACCTGCGCCGCCTGACCCGGCACTGGGTGATTCTGGCCTACGCCCACCAGCCCCTGACAGAGGCGGAGTTCGACGCCCTGTGTGCGGACTGGTGCCGGTTTTTGCAGCCGGAGGATACGGCATCATGAAGCGACATCTGTGGCTGCTGGTCGCACTGTTGCTGGTGGCAACCCTGACCGCAGTCTGGCTGGTGGGCAAACTCGAGCGTTACACCCGCCATTGGGATGATGGCCCCACCCTGGAGGTGCTGTTCAATCCCTGGTTCGCGGCGCAGGCTTTGCTGCAACGACGGCAACAGGAATCCCATCGCTCATTCAGTTTGCAGCCGGTGCTGGATCGACTGGCCCCCTATGATGCTCTGGTGCTGCTGACAGATGGCCCCATCGGCGATCCCACTACCCGTCAACAGCTACTGGACTGGATGCACGGCGGCGGACATCTGATCGTCGCGGCGCAAACGGAATGGGATTTCGACAACGAAGCCGCGGATCCGCTGCTGGACAGTTTCGGGGTGCGTTTGTATTCGCTGCAGGCCGATGAGGAGGAGGCAGTAACCGGGGACGAATCGCCGCAGGAGGACACAGGCCCAACCGGCCAACCGGAGCAGGAGCCGGCGGCGGCGGACAACCCGGAAGCCACCGCCGACCCGGCGGCCGGGGACACCGCCGAAGCGGCCGCCCAAACCTGTTTTTTCTCGGATTACAACAACCTGTTTTTGCTGGAATGGCAGGGGCAACGGCTGCAGATACAGGGGCTGGAAGACTACACCCTGGATGACGAATACGGTGAAGCCATCGCCAGCGGCGGCTTTTGGCCCAATCCTCTACTGCAATACCGGGCCGGGGCCGGCAAACTGACGGTACTGATGGACCCCGGCATCTGGCGCAACCAGCGCATCGGGGAGTTTGATCACGCCCATCTGTTGTGGGTATTGACCCGGGAAGACGCCAAAGTCTGGTTCGTCAGCAGCCACGCCAGTGAAAACCTGTTGGCCAAACTGTGGCGTACCGCGCCCTACCTGCTGGTGGGATTACTTACTCTGTTGCTGGCCTGGGGCTGGCGACGGGGAGCACGGTTCGGGCCGCTGCAGCCGGACCCCGACACTGAGCACCGCCAGTTACTGGAACATATAGAAGCTGCCACCCGTTTCGACTGGAATCATCAGCAGGCCGAAGCCATGGTGGATGCTCTGCGGGAGGATATCCGGCAGCAGGTGAGCCGGATTCACAACCTGGATCTGGAACAGAATGAGCAGCGCTGGCTGACACTGGTGAGCCAATGCAGCACGCTTTCCGAAACCCAGATCCAGCAGGCCATGACCCAGCCACCACCACGGCGGGAGCAGCCCTGGACCGATTTGATTGCGCAACTTCAAACCATAAGGAACGCCCTATGACAGAGTCAAGCGGAGTGAATTCCCCCACCGAGGCCATGGACCGCATTCAACGCATGCGTCAGGAAATCGCGCGGGTGGTGGTGGGCCAACAGGGGGTTATCGACCAGGTGCTGATGGCCTTGCTGGCCTCCGGCCATGTGCTGGTGGAAGGCGTGCCGGGACTGGGGAAAACCCTGCTGGTGAAGGCACTGGCCCAGTGTTTTCAGGGGCAGTTCGGCCGCATCCAGTTCACGCCGGACCTGATGCCTTCCGATGTCACCGGTCACGCGCTGTATGATATGAAAACGGAACAGTTCAAGATCCGCAAGGGGCCTGCCTTCTGCAATCTGCTGCTGGCGGACGAAATCAACCGGGCGCCGGCCAAAACCCAGGCGGCCCTGCTGGAAGTGATGCAGGAACGGCAGATCACCATCGAAGGCAAACCGTTTCCCGCCTTGTCTCCTTTTATGGTGCTGGCCACCCAGAACCCCATTGAACAGGAAGGCACCTATCCCCTGCCGGAAGCCGAATTGGATCGTTTCATGCTGAAAGTACTGATTGACTATCCGGAGGAGGCCGAGGAGCAGGCCCTGGTTAAACAGGTCACCACCGGCCAGGTCCAGGACACCCTGAGCGTGGCCGCCATTACCCCGGTGGTGGCGGCCGCGGATATTCCGCGCCTGCAGGCGGTAACGGCGGAGATCCAGGTGGATGCGGCCGTATTCGACTATGCGGTGCGTATCGCCCGCGCCTCCCGCCAGTGGCACAGCTTCGCCCACGGCGCCGGCCCCCGGGCCAGCATCGCCCTGATCCGCACCGCCCGGGCCGCAGCGCTTCTGGATGGCCGCCAGTTCGTAACCCCGGACGATGTGAAATCCGTGGCATTACCGGTAATGCGGCACCGGGTGGCGCTCACTGCGGAGATGGAAATCGAAGGCCTCAGAACCGATCAGGCACTGCAGCAGTTGCTGCAGGAAGTTGAAGCCCCCAGGCTATAAGGTCAATGATGCGCCCTACTCCGCGTTTGCTGTGGTGGTTACTGGCCTGGACCGGGCTGGGCTTGTTGCTGGCACTGAACCAATGGTTGCCGGCGGGCTGTAGCCTGCCAGAGTGGCAACCACAGCTGACGCAGCTGTGGCGGGTGACCACTACCGCGTTGCTGATACTGGCCCTGTTTGACATCCTGGCCTTGCGCCGGCTGCCCCTGCCACAGTTGCAGCGCATACACAACGATGCCCTGGCCCTGGGGGTCTGGACCCCGGTGCAATTGCAGATTCGCCACCAGTTGCGACGGCCGCAACCCGTTGTGGTGTTCGATCATTATCCGCCGCGCTGCCAGGCCCGTCACAGTTGCCAGCAGGTTACCCTGCAACCGGGTCAGGGGCTGGAGCTGGGCTATGAGGTCAAGGCCCTGGTGCGGGGCAATCATCGCTTCGGCGGCACCGATCTGTTGCTGCAGTCGCCCCTGGGATTATGGCAACGGCGCGTTATCCCCGGCAGTCCCAGCACAATCAAAGTTTTTCCCAACTTCGCCGCGGTGGCCAATTACGCCATGATGTCCATGGAACAACAGGCTTCCCAGTTGGGTATCCGGCTGCAACAGCGCCGGGGTGAAGGCATGGAGTTCCAGCAGCTGCGGGAGTTTCGTCAGGGGGACAGCCTGCGCCAGATCGACTGGAACGCCACCGCCCGTCAGCGCAAACTGATCTCCAAGGAATACCAGGACGAAAGGGATCAGCAGATTCTGTTTCTGGTGGACTGCGGCCGGCGCATGCGTTCCAAGGATGGCCCCCACAGCCATCTGGATCATGCCCTGAATGCCATGCTGTTAATGAGTTACGCGGCCCTCAAGCAGGGGGACGCCGTGGGTCTGATGTGTTTCGGGGGGGCCGACCGCTGGCTGCAGCCGATCAAGGGCGTGGCCAATCTGTCGCGGATTCTGAACTGCGTCTATGATATGGACGCCACCACCCGGGCCAGCGATTACCACGCTGCCATCCGTCAGTTGATGAGCCGGCACAGCAAGCGGGCCCTGGTGGTTCTGCTGTCCAATATCCGCGACGAAAACGTGGAGGAACTGAAACCCGCCCTCAAACTGCTGCAGAAAAAACACCTGGTGATGATCGCCAACCTGGAAGAACCGGAACTGCAACAGGTACTGACGCAACCGGTGCACCAGTTCCGTGACGCATTGCAATATGCCGGCAGCAAGCAGTATCTTGACCGCCGCCAGCGGGTGACCCGCGGCTTTAACCGCGAGGGTCTGCACACGGTTAATGCCACCCCGCAAATGATGCCGGTGGCGCTGATCAATCAGTACTTTGAGATCAAACGGGAGGGCCTGTTGTAAATCCGGCTGGGGGATGTGCATTATTACGTTTTACAAAATCCGGCCCATTGGCCACTATATAAAAGGTGCCGGCTATGCCAGCGCTTCCTGTTTTCCTCACCGGATCAACAAAATGAACCAGTTATATCTTGCCGGCGCGGGTCGGTGGCCGCTGTTGCTGGTGGCGATGGCATTGATAGGCTCCGTGCTGGGTTGTGCCGGGGTCAATCCCTATGGCTCCGCTTCCGCTGCGGACAGGCAATCACCCCCGGTGTCGGCGGAGCCCACCGCTTCGCCCCCGAGAGAACCCGTGGCGGCACCGGCGCCAGGTGAGCCGCAGACAGCCGCTTCCCAAACGCCGGCGGAAACGCCCAAAGCCATTCCCTTTACCGAGGTATTGCGCCGGGAGCAGGAGCAGAAAGCCCGCCGCACTTCGCCGCCGGTGATCAACCCCAGCACGCCGCTGCAACCGCCTCCGGCGGCGCCGCGACCGGAGCCGGCAGCACCCGCATCAGAGCCGGAAGCGGAACTCACATCGGAACCGGACACAACGCAGCAGGCCGCCCCGGTGACTTTCACTCTGGAGCAATTACCCATCACTATAGGGGGACACTGGATTCTCAGTGCCAACGGCCAGCGTTGCAACCTGCGCTCTAAGCCCGTGCCCCTGGCGGACAGCGCCGGAGGTACTCAAGCGACACTGGTGGTGAGCACTGACCAGTGGCGCCTGGACACGGGCTCGGATATCGATCTCAGCTACCCGGGGACCGGTTTGACCCTGGACAGCGGCCGGCAATTTACATTTTCTGGGCTGCAAGGGGCCACCAACGTGGTAATCCAGGCTCCCCCCGGAGAGCTGGTCCAGGCATTGTCCGGCGCCGGCAGTCTGCAAGTGGCACTGGGCTTCTGGCCCACCTGGCCCCAGACCGAAACCCACAGCGCGAGTATTCCGATAGCGGACTTTCCCCGGGCATACGCCAGCTGGAAACTCTGTCAGCAACGTCTTAACCCCAATTAATCCAGCACGGAGTCAGTCATGGGATTACGCCTTAAATTCAACCTGGTGCTATTCATTACCACAGTGATCGGCGTACTGGTGTCCGGCCTGGTCAGTCACAAGATTCTGCAGGACAATGCCCGGGAGGAAGTGCTGGACATGGCGCGGATGATGATGGAAAGCGCCGTGGCGGTACGCTCTTACACGGTCAACGAAGTGCGGCCTCTGCTCAAGGTACAACAGCGGCGCCAGTTCATCCCCCAGACAGTCCCCGCCTATGCCGCCGCCCGGTACATCAAAACCCTGCAGCAGTCGCACCGGGATTACAGTTATAAAGAAGCCACACTCAATCCCACCAACCCGGCCAACCGCGCCAGCGAATGGGAGGCGGATATCGTCAATTGGTTCCGCAATCATTCCGACCAGGAGGAACTGATCGGTGAACGGGATACCCCCACCGGCCCCCAGCTGTATCTGAGCCGGCCCATCACCATTACCAACCCCGGTTGCCTGGCCTGCCACAGTACCCCGGCGGAGGCACCACAGACGCTGATTAATACTTACGGTTCCAGCAACGGTTTCGGCTGGAAGCTGAATGAAACCATCGGCGCCCAGGTGGTGTCCGTACCCATGTCCCTGCCCCTGGCGCGGGCGGATCAGACCTTTATCACCTTTATGAGTGCCCTGGTTGGCATTTTTCTGTTGATCGCGGTGATTCTTAACCTGATGCTACACTTTATTGTGATCAAGCCGGTGCGGGCCATGTCCAACAAGGCGGACGAAATCAGCCTGGGCAATCTGAACGTGGACGAACTGGTAATCACCGGCAACGACGAGATCTCCTCCCTGGGCCGCTCCTTCAATCGCATGCACCGCAGCCTGAGTAACGCGGTGCAAATGCTGGATGAAACCATTGACTGATGATGCAGGATAACCCGTCACCGCTCCGCCAGATCGCCAAATATGCCGTGGAAGGTATCCTCGGCAGTGGCGCCATGGGGGTGGTGTACAAAGCCATGGATCGGCAAATCGAGCGGCCGGTGGCTATCAAGGTGCTGCACCAGCACCTGCGCAATGGCGAACACGGCGCCGATCTGGAGCTGCGCTTTCTGCAGGAGGCCAGGGCGGCGGCCCGCTGCCTGCATCCCAACATCGTCACCATTTTTGATTTCGGCAGCGACCAGCAGCCCTATATCGTCATGGAGTTCGTGGAGGGCATCGAACTGAAAGCGCATCTGCGCAGTGACACATTTATTTCCCTGCCCTCGGCCACGGATATCTGTATCCAGGTGCTGGAAGCCCTGAACCATGCCCATGACAAAGGCATCGTGCATCGGGATATCAAACCCGCCAATATCATCCTGCTGGAAAACGGCAACGTCAAGGTATCCGACTTCGGAGTGGCCCGACTGGATACATCTGACCTCACCAGTACCGGATTCATGGTGGGCACGCCCAATTATATGTCACCGGAAGGCTTGCAGGGTCGGCCGGTGGACGCGCGCTCGGACCTTTACAGCGTGGGTGTGCTGTTCTATGAACTGCTGACCCGGGAACGACCGGCGCGGGAGCGGGATCTGGAAGGCAATATGGAGCGACTGAGTCAGGTGAGCCACCTCAGCGGCCAGAACGTGCGCTCCATCAAACATGTTCTGGGCCGGGCCCTGCAACCGGACCCGGCCCAGCGGGTGGGTTCCGCCGCGGAATTTATCAGCCTGCTGAAAGCCATCGACGACATGGACCTGACCCAGGCCACCACCGCCCATTTTCCGCGCCCGGCGGATTATCAGGCGCCCACGGTGGTGGAACCCGGAGCCTACTCATCCAGTCAGTGGAATGACGACCTGTTACTTTCGCTGGAGCACTCCCTGGCCCGCTATGTGGGCCCCATGGCCCGGCTGTTGGTGCGCAAAAGCAGCCGCAGCGCCACCAGTCTGGAGCAACTGATGGCCAGTCTGACCCGCCACATTCCCAATGCGGACGAGCGCAGTCAGTTTATGCAGGCGGTGGAGCAATCCGGTGTGTCCCAGGCCACCGGCACGGGTTTTTCACCCCCGAGCGCACCGAACTCCGCCATCGGCAACGGCAGTCAATCGCCACCGGCACCCGTGGTTATCAGCGAGCAAACCCAGCAGCAACTGAGTGAGCTATTGGCGTTCCATATCGGGCCCCTGGCCAGTCGGCTGGTGAAGAAACTGGCGCGCCAGCATGGGGATGTGCCGGCATTGGTGGAGGCACTGGCCCGACAGATTCCGGACCCGAAGGAGCGCAATCAATTCCTGCTCCGGGCCGGAAAACTAAGCTGAGCGCAGAACCCATACCGCTGCCGCCAGGGCAGAGCAGCGGTTACAACGGCTCCCGTTCGATGCGCCGGCTGATGCTCTGGGCCTGAGCATAAAGCTCCTCCCGGGACAGCAGTTTTTCCTTGGCCCCGCGATATTGTAATACCGACTCGGCGTTGGTCATGGCCAGATGGATGGCCTGCTCCAGGGGCTCCTCCAGCAAACAGGCGGCGGTAAAAGTGGAGGCGAAGGCGTCACCGGCGCCGGTGGTTTCCTGTACCTCCAGCGCCTCCCGGGGCCAGGCCTGGTAGTAATGCTTGCGATCATACACATGGACGCCTTTGGGGCCATCGGTGATCACCAGAATTTTGGGTGGCAGCTCCGCCATCTTCTGCAGCAGTGTTTTCGCCGCCGGCCGCTCCTGGTACATCAGGCCCATGAACTTACAGGCCTCTTCCAGGTTCATCACCAGAATCTCCACTTTCTCCAGTAACGGCTGCAGGGCTTTATGCCCCAGTTCCGCCTGGTAATTGCTGGGATTGAAAGCCACCCGGTAGTCGTGCTCCGCCAGCAGGGATACCACGGTATCAAAACTTTGCCCCAGCATGCTGGCCAGGTACACCCAGCGGGTGGTGAACGGCTTGATCTCTTTCAATCCCAGTTCGTTATTACAGCCTTTATAGGCCAGGATGGTGCGGTCGTGGGCGAAACTGTTGAGTATGACCGAGATGCCGGTGGTACCACCCCGGGGCCCGATAAACTGAATATGCTCTTTCTGCAACGTACGAATCACGAAATCCCCATTGCCGTCGTGCCCCACTTTGCCCAGGTAACCGGTACGCAGGCCAAGGCGAGCGAAGGTCACCGCGCAGTTGGTACCACCACCGCCCACCGCCAGGGTCAGCTCTTTCACCAGAATCTTGCTGCCCAGGGGGAAGGCAATGAGCTTTTCCTTGGTGGTGGGGGTATCGATGCGGATCAGTTCCGAGTCCGTGTCCGCAAACTGGTCCACGGTCGCACTGCCGATAGCCACAATGTCGAAAGACATGCACCTACTCCTGTTGATACGTCGTTAAATAATCGTGGGCACTCCGCTCCCAGTCGAAGCGCTGTGCCATGGCGGTGAGCTGCATCTGCCGCCAGAGCCCAGGCTCGGCGTAGCGGCTGATGGCCCGCCGCAGGGTTCGGGTCAGGGCTTCCGCCGTGGGCTCAGAGAACACGAAGCCGGTGGCGGTACCGGCCGCCAGGGCCGAGTCACTGGCGTCGTTCACCGTGTCCGCCAGCCCCCCGGTGTGCCGCACCACCGGCAAAGTACCATAGCGCAGGCTGTAGATCTGATTCAGGCCGCAGGGCTCGAAGCGGGACGGCATGGCAAACAGATCACTGCCCGCCTCAATGCGGTGCGCCAGCGTTTCATCATACCCGATAATCACCGCCATGGTCTTGGGGTTACGGCGGGCCAGTTGTTGCAGTTGCTGCTCAAACTCAGGCCGGCCGCTGCCCAGAATCACCCACTGCACCGCCTCCCCCTGCAGCGCTTCCATGGCTGCCAGCAACCAGTCCACGCCCTTCTGCTGTTCCAGCCGACCCACCATTCCGATTAACGGGGTGGTTTTCGTCAGCCGCAGTCCCAGTTGGCGTTGCAGGTCCAGTTTGTTGTTCAGCTTCTCCGGCAACCGGTCAGCATCGTAATGGAACCGAATGCAGGGGTCGTCCGCCGGATTCCAGACGCTGTAATCGGCGCCATTCAGTATTCCCGACAGCTTTGGCGCATGATGTTGCAACAGACCGGCCATGCCACAACCCAGGGGCTCATGCAGAATTTCCTCGGCATAGGTGGGGCTGACCGTGGTCACCCGGTGACTGAACACAATCCCCGCCTTCATAAAGGAAAACCGGCCAAAGAATTCCAGGGCTTCAATGTGCCACCACTCGGGGGGCAGTTGCAACTGCTGGAAAGTGGCATGATCAAAAATACCCTGATAGGCCAGGTTATGGATGGTAAACAGAGTGGTCTGGGGCAGGCCCGCCTGCCGCACCAGCCCCGGGATCAAGCCCGTCTGCCAGTCGTTGCAATGCACCACCTCATAACCGGAAGCGAGCCCTTCGGCCCTGCCCGCCAGCACGCAGACCACGGCGCGACAGAATTGGGCGAAGCGCTCAGCGTTGTCCGGCCAGGGTTCCGCCGTCGCGGTGGCATAGGGCCCACCGTCCCGCTCGTACAACGCCGGACACTCCACCAGTAACAGCGGCAGACCGGATTGCGGGCAGCGGTAGCGGGCCAGACCAACGTCCGTACGCAGATAGTCATCCTGTAGCGGGTAGCGCTGCTCCGGTTGCCCCAATTTGCTGAGCACCGCGCCGTAGCCCGGCAATATCAGGGTCACCTGCGCCCCCGCCCGGGCCAGCGCCGCGGATAACCCCTGGGACACATCCGCCAGACCGCCGGTCTTGATCAGAGGATAGAGTTCACTGGTGGCAAACAAGACTTTCATGGCTTTAAGTGATTACCCCCAGACAACTGATGCACCGGCGCCAGCACGATCCCCCCCAGCGGCGGCAGTGTGATGCTGATACTGTAGGGCTGCTGCATCAAGGGCTCATTCCGCACCTGAATCCAGGTGCCATTGGACACATTGCTGCCACCGTAATATTCCGAGTCGGAATTAAAGATCTCTCCATAGCCATCCCGCTCGGGGACACCGATGCGATAGTCATGGCGCACCACCGGAGTAAAGTTCAGCACCACCACCAGGTGCCCGGCGTCCCCCTGGCGCAGATAGCTGACCACCGACTGGGAACTGTCATGACAGTCAATCCAGCGAAAGCCCTGCTCCTCGAAATCGAACTGGTGCAAGGCGGGCCACTGACGGTATAGCCGGTTCAGATCCCGCACCAGCTGCTGGGTGCCCCGCTGCCATGGATATTCCAGCAGATGCCAGTCCAGCTGACCGTCGTGAGACCATTCCCGACCCTGGCCGAACTCACCCCCCATAAACAACAGCTTCTTGCCAGGATGGGTGAAAAGATAGGTGAACAGCAGCCGCAGATTGGCAAACTGCTGCCAACCGTCACCGGGCATTTTCTGCAGCAGAGAACCTTTGCCATGCACCACCTCGTCGTGGGACAGGGGCAGCACAAAGTTTTCGGAGAAGGCGTACAGCAAACTGAAAGTGAGGTTCTCGTGATGGTACTGGCGATGCACCGGATCCTGGTTGAAATAACGCAGGGAATCGTTCATCCAGCCCATGTTCCATTTCATGCTGAAACCCAGCCCCCCCAGGTACACCGGCCGTGAAACCTGGGGCCAGGCGGTGGATTCCTCCGCCACCATCAACACCCCGGGAAAGTCCTGGTGGATACACTCGTTGGCCCGGCGCAGAAAATGGATAGCCTCCAGGTTCTCGTTGCCGCCATACTGGTTGGGGGCCCAGTCACCAGGCTCCCGGGAGTAATCCAGATACAGCATGGAGGCCACCGCGTCCACCCGCAGCCCATCAATATGAAATTCGTCCAGCCAGAAGCGGGCGCTGGACACCAGGAAGTTCCGCACTTCGTTGCGACCGTAGTTGAAGATCAAGGTGCCCCAATCCCGGTGTTCCCCGCGCTGTGGATTGTCGTGCTCATACAGACAGGTGCCATCGAACCGGGCCAGGGCGTGGGCGTCCTTGGGAAAGTGGGCCGGGACCCAGTCCAGAATCACCCCGATACCATGGCGGTGACAGTGGTCCACAAAATACTTGAAATCATTGATATCGCCAAAGCGACTGGTGGGGGCGAAAAAACCAGTGACCTGATAACCCCAGGAGCCATCAAACGGAAACTCGGTGACCGGCAGCAGCTCCAGGTGGGTAAAGCCCATATCCAGCACGTAGTCCACCAGCTGGTGGGCCAGCTCCCGGTAATTGAGAAATTCATCGCCCCGCCGCCGCCAGGATCCCAGATGCACCTCATAGATGGCGTGGGGTTGATGCAGCCAGTCCGCCCGCGCCCACTTTTGCAACCACAGATCATCCTGCCATTGGTACTCGGCGGGTGCGGCATAGCAGCTGGCGGTGTTGGGCCGCAGTTCGAAACTGCGGCCATAGGGGTCGGCCTTGGTGACGACCTCTCCGCTGTCCCGATTACGAATTTCGTATTTATACAGGGTCTGTGGCATCAAGCCCGGTAAAAACAACTCCCACACACCGCTGCTGCCGCGGCTGCGCATGGCATGGACCCGGCCATCCCACTGATTGAAATCCCCCACCACACTGACCCGTTCCGCATTGGGCGCCCACACCACGAACAACGCACCCGCCACCCCGTCCGCTACCCAGGGACGCGCCCCCATCACCCGGTAGGCGTCGAAGCACTCACCGGTGTGGAACCGGTCCAGCCACGCCTGACTCAACTGGGGCCAGAAGCTGTAGGGATCCATGAACTCCTGCTGCGCGGCGCCACGCTGTTCGATCAAAGTGGGATGGGCGCTCCAGTGCGCCGGATCACCCTCCAGTTCAAACACGCCCTCGGGCCGCTGCCGCTTCAAAGCGGTGCGCCCCTGATCGGTAATGACCCAAACAGCGTCAGCCAGAGGTCGAAACACCCGCAGGCAGCCCTTCTCCCCGGCGCCATGAACCCCCAGCACCGTGAACGGATCGTGGTGGCGGGCGTCGAGCACCCGGTCCAATTCCTGGTTAAAGTACAGGTTGTCTTGTGCTAGCCTGTTCGGAGGCATAACGAATTCCATCCCGTGGCAAAAGCAAAGCGTTATTTGACACTGGTTTTGTAAAAGATGCCAGGACCACAACGGGTTTTCAGCCAGGCGCACCCGGGTCAGCGGACATTTATATAACTCACAGTTATTTTGCTGGGCTGGAAACGCTCCACCCGTTTATCGGCAAAACGCGGCGGGCAAGTCGGAAACTTGATGTGGATCATTTAATGCATACAACTTGTCTTGAGGCTGTCATCTAAGATCCACATTATTAAGATACAGATGTGTGAATTTAGTGACACTACACCCAATACAACTTTCATGGATACGGCATGCAGGGCGCAACGACTTCCAACTACGCAACCCTTAAAAACACGCTGGCACTGATTCTGGCAGGAGGCAGCGGAACCCGACTGCGATCCCTGACCCGCTGGCATTCCAAACCGGCGGTGCCCTTTGGCGGCAAATTCCGCACCATCGATTTCCCCCTGTCGAACTGCATTAATTCCGGCATTCGGCAGATCAGCATTCTCACCCAATATAAGTCCCACTCTCTGAATACCCATATTCAGCGGGGCTGGAGCTTTCTGCGGCCGGAGCTGGGTGAATTCGTGGAGCTGCTGCCGGCGCAGCAACGGGTGCGGGACTCCTGGTACACCGGCACCGCAGACGCCGTGTTTCAGAACCTGGATATCATCGACACCGTCCATCCCGACTACGTGCTGATTCTGGCCGGTGACCACATCTACAAAATGAACTACGCACTGATGCTTGAGCAGCACGTGGCCAGTGGCGCGGACATCACCGTTGGCTGTATCGAGGTACCGGTGAAGGCGGCACGGGAATTCGGGGTGATGTCCGTGGATGCGGACAACCGGATTCTGGAATTCAATGAAAAGCCGGCCCAGCCCAAGACCATGCCCGGCAGCTCCAGTTTGAGCCTGGCCTCCATGGGTATCTATGTGTTCCCCAAACCGTTGCTGGAGGAATTGCTCACCGCCGACAGCGACCTGACCGACAGCGCCCATGATTTCGGTAAGAATATCATTCCCCGGGCGGTGAAAAGCCTGAAAGTGATGGCCTATCCGTTTCGGGATGAGAATACCGGGGACACCGCCTACTGGCGTGATGTGGGCACCATTGACAGCTATTACGACGCCAACATGGATCTGCTCTCCGTTACCCCGCAACTGAACCTGTACGATCAGAGCTGGCCCATCTGGACGCACCAGGAGCAGTTACCCCCGGCCAAATTTGTGTTTGATGACGATAACCGTCGGGGTATGGCGGTGGACTCTCTGGTGTCTGCCGGTTGTATTGTCTCCGGCAGCAAACTCAGCCACTGCCTGTTATCCAATAACGTCCGCGTCCACAGTTACTCGGAAATCCAAGACGCCGTGATTCTGCCCAATGTGGACATTGGCCGTCATTGCCGGTTGCGCCGGGTGATCATCGACCGGGATTGCCAGATTCCCCCGGGTACGGTGATTGGCTATGATCCGGAAAAGGACGCGCGCCAGTTCCATGTGTCGCCTAACGGCGTAGTACTTGTATCCGCAGAGATGCTAAGGAAAGCGCTGTCACATGTCGCCTAAGGATGATCACCCGCCTATCAATGTCGTACTTTGCTGGCACATGCACCAGCCCCAGTATCAGGATCAGTTCACCCGCCAGGTGCGTCTGCCCTGGACCTACCTGCACGCCATAAAAGACTACGCCGATATGGCGGCGGTGGTGGAACAGGTTCCCCGGAGCAAGGTGGTGGTTAACTTTACTCCGGTGTTGCTGGACCAACTGGATGATTATATCCAACAGTTCGACCGGTTTTTCAATCACGGGGAATCCTTCACCGATCCGTTGCTGGCCACGCTGGCCCAGACCACCATCGGCCCCACCGAATCCCTGCGCCACTTTATCGTGAAACAATGTGTAAGGGCCAACGAACAACGGCTGGTGAACCGCTTTGCACCCTATCGGGACCTGGTGCAGCTGGCCCGCCAGGCGCTGGAAAAATCCGGCTACCTGGCCTATCTGGATGAACAGTTCTTTTTTGATCTGCTGGTGTGGTACCACCTGGTATGGATGGGGGAGACTGTCCGTCATGAAAACGCCAGTGTTCAGCGGCTGATCCGTAAAGCCCGGGGCTTTAACGCCCAGGATCGCCGGGAGCTGTTGGCGGTGATCGACCAGTTGATGCGCAATGTGGTGCCCCGCTACCGGCATTTGGCGGAAAGCGGCCAGATGGAGTTGTCGGTTACCCCGGACAAGCACCCCATCATTCCCCTGCTGCTGGACTTTAACAGCACTCTCGAAGCCATGCCGGACGCCCCGTTGCCCCATCGTCTCCACTATCCCGGCGGCCGGGAACGGGCCTTTGAGCATGTCGAGCAGGGTCTGGCCAGCTTTGAGCGCCACTTCGGCTTCCGGCCAGTGGGGTGTTGGCCATCGGAGGGGGCTGTCAGTGAAGCGACTTTTGAACTACTGGCCGAGGCCGGTTTCCAGTGGGCCGCCAGCGGCGGTGGTGTACTGGCAAACTCCATCAAAGCCAGCCATCTGAAGCACGTGTGTATTCACCACGGTTTTCAACTGCGGGATGTGCCCCTGGCCGGATTTTTCCGGGACGACAACCTGTCGGATCTGATCGGTTTTACTTATTCCGGCTGGAACGAAAATGACGCCGTAAACAACATGGTGCATCACATCGAAAATATTCGTGCCGCCTGCAAATATCGTCCGGATACCATCGTGCCCATCATTCTGGACGGGGAAAACTGCTGGGAATACTATCCCCATAATGGATATTTTTTCCTCAAGCAACTCTATTCCAAACTGGTGGACCATCCCCATATCAACCTCACCACCTTCCGTGACTATCTGAAAACCCATCAGCAACAGACCCGCCTGAACACCCTGGTGGCAGGCAGCTGGGTTTACGGTACCTTTTCCACCTGGATCGGGGATCCGGCCAAGAACCTGGCCTGGGATCTGCTGTGCCAGGCCAAGGACGATTTTGACCGGGTCATCGCCAGTGGCAAGCTGGCGCCGGAAATCGAGCAACGGGCCCGGGAGCAGATGGCCATCTGTGAGGGTTCAGACTGGTTCTGGTGGTTTGGCGACTACAATCCGGCAGAGGCGGTGTCTGACTTCGACCAACTGTACCGGGCCCACTTGAAAAATCTGTACCGGTTCCTGGATGAGCCGGCCCCGGAGGCGTTGGAGCAGGTCATCAGCCGTGGTGGCGGCAGTGCAGAGAACGATGGTGTCATGCGGAGAGGTCAGGGTTAGTTCATGCCGGCAGAACTTCTTGAGAAGCGGACATCCGGGGTGGTACTGCACCCCACCTCGTTACCCGGTCGACAGTTTCAGGGTAGCTTCGGGACAGATGCCTATCGCTGGGTGGACTGGTTGCAGGGCGCTGGCTTCGGCATCTGGCAGATACTGCCGCTGTGCCCGGTAGCCGATGGTTCTCCCTACAACAGCTATTCCGCCTTTGCCGGCAACCCGGATTTCATCGACCTGGAGCAACTGCAGCAGTGGGGCTGGCCCGGCAAGCTGGACTCCCGGATAGATCGCCGCCAACTGCGGGAGGGACTGACCGCGGCTTGTCACTGGCTGCAGCAGAACCAGGCCCATCCCCTGTACCGGGAATACCAACAGTTTCTGGCCCAGTCCCCCTGGTTGACCGACACTGTGCGCTTTATGGTGTTAAAGCAGCTGCACCCGGAGCCCTGGACTCAGTGGCCCCAGCCCCTGCGACAACGGGACAACGACGCCCTGGCCAGCTTCGACAGCGAACAGGAAGAAGCCCTGGCGCAACAGAAATTGATTCAGTTTCTGTTTCATTACCAATGGCACCAATTGAAAGCCTACGCCAATGAGCGCGGAGTCAGGCTGTTTGGCGATCTGCCCATATTCGTATCCCATAACAGTGCCGATGTTTGGGCCAATCAGGCCCTGTATAAGCTGGATCCGGACGGCACTCCCCAAGTGGTGGCGGGCGTGCCTCCGGATTATTTCTCGGCCACCGGTCAACGTTGGGGCAACCCGCTGTATTTATGGGATGGCCACCGGGCATCCGGCTTCAAATGGTGGCGTGACCGCCTCAATCACAGCCTGCAACTCTATGACGCCGTGCGCATCGATCACTTTCGCGGTTTTGTGGCCAGTTGGGAAATCCCGGCGGAGGAACCCACGGCCATTCAGGGCCAATGGGTGGAGGCGGCGGGGGATGAATTATTCCGGGCCCTGTTGCAGGAGCGGGATGACCTGCCACTGATTGCCGAAGACCTGGGTATCATCACTGAAGATGTGGTGGCCCTGCGGCGAAAGTACGGGCTGCCCGGGATGAAAATTCTGCAGTTCGCGTTCGACAGTGACGGCTTCAATCCCTATCTGCCCCACAATCATACGGCGGACACGGTAATCTACACCGGTACCCATGACAACAACACCACCCTGGGCTGGTACCGACACCTGAACGACCACGTGCGCAATCGGGTCCGTGACTACTACTGCGCGCCGACTGAACCCATGCCCTGGCCCTTGATCCAAAGCGCCCTGGCCTCCCCCGCCCGCTGGGCCATGGTACCGCTACAGGATCTGCTGGAACTGGGAGAGGAGGATCGTATGAATACCCCTGGCACCACCGAGGGCAATTGGGGCTGGCGGTTTCAATGGTCGCAGTTCCCGGAAGGGCTTGCCGGCCGCATGCGGTACCTCAATCAGCTGTACAACCGGCAGCCGGCATAACTCCCGTGATCATTGCTACAGCCAGATCATGGCGCCGGCCTCAAAGCGCTGGCCCAGCTCCGGATGATAGGGGTAGACCCGCAGCTTGTAACACTGCTTGCCACTTTCCGCCAGGTTAACGGTTAATTCATACAGCGCCCGCCCGTCTTCCAGCGCGCCACTGTGCACCAGTTGAAAACAGGAATGGCGTTCAAACTGCCCGTCCCGGTCCAGGGTGCCCACCAGGCAATCCACGGTAACGTCCTCGGGCGCCAGACCCGCCAGATTCACCGCCACCCGCACTGCGAAAGTATCATCCCGGAACAGGGATTCAGCGGGTTCATCCAGCCGCTCCACACTGACATGGGGCCAGCATTCCCGCACCTGTCGTTTCCAGGTTGCCAAGGCCCGGGCATGCTCGAATTCATTGTTCCACAGCTGACGACCGTGACGAATGGCGGGGTTGTAGAAATCCCGTAGATAGTCCATCACCATACGCTGGGCGTTGAACGCGGGAATCAGTGATTCCATGGCGTTCTTGCTCATTTCGATCCAGTCCACGGAAAAACCATGACCGTCACGGGCGTAATACAAAGGAACAACATCGTTCTCCAGCATATCCATCAGCTCATTGGCTTCCTCGCGATCGCGGAAGTCCGGGGAAAACTGGGGGCCGTGGGGGGTGATGGCCCACCCGTTCTTACCGTTGTAGCCCTCATCCCACCAGCCGTCCAGCACACTGAGATTGAGCACGCCGTTAAGCCCCGCCTTCTGCCCGGAGGTGCCGCTGGCTTCCAACGGATACGCCGGGTTATTGAGCCACACGTCCACCCCGGTCACCAGTTTACGCGCCAGTGCCATATCATAATCCTCCAGCAACACGATACGGCCCTCGAATTCCGGATCGTGGGCGAAGTGATGAATCTGACGGATAAATTCCTGCCCCGGATGATCGCTGGGGTGAGCCTTGCCGGCAAAGATCAGCACCACCGGACATTCCGGATCGTTCAGCAGACGGGACAGGCGGGCGCGGTCGGAGAAGATCAGGGTGGCCCGCTTGTAAGTGGCAAAGCGCCGGGCAAATCCGATAGTCAGAATATCCGTTTTGCGGGGTTTGATGTAACGGGTCAGGCGCCGGATCTGGGATTCGCTGATACCATTGCGACGGTTTTGCTCCACGCTGCGCTCATGCACCGTCTCCAGCATTTTGGCCTTGAGGGATTGGCGCACACTCCAGAAACTGTGAAAGGGAATATCCTGAATCTTGCTCCAGAAACCGGGGTTCAATAATTCCGTACGCCAGCCGCCACCGAACTGCAGGTCAAACATGTTCATCCATTCATTGGCCAGGAAGGTGGGTACGTGAACACCATTGGTAACATAGCGCACCGGATTTTCTTCGGGTTCGATCTGCGGCCAGATGTAGCGTTCCATCTCCGAGGCCACATGACCGTGAATCCGGCTGACGCCATTATGGAAACGGGAGCCCCGCAGGGCCAGCGCGGTCATATTGAAGCCATGGCTGTTCACCGGGCTGGCCCCCAGGCTCAGGAAGTGCTCCATATCAATACCCAGCTCGCCGATATATTCTGAAAAGTAATATTCGATCAGGCGATGATCGAATATATCGTGGCCCGCCGGTACCGGGGTATGGGTGGTAAATACCGTATTGCCCGCCACTGCCTCCAGAGCGGTGGCAAAGTCCAGCCCCGACTGCACCATTTCCCGGCAGCGTTCCAACACCTGAAACGCCGCATGGCCTTCATTCATATGCCACACGGTGGGCTGCAGCCCCAACGCCCGTTTGGCCCGGACGCCGCCGATACCCAGAATCATTTCCTGCAACAGGCGGTTGGTGGCATCACCGCCGTACAGCTGATAAGTGATGCGGCGATCCTCATCGGCGTTGCTGGCCAGGTCGCTGTCCAGCAGATAGAGATTGTTGTGGCCCACCCGGGCCACCCAGACCTGCAGATCAATGGTGCGCCCGGGCACCTGAATACTGACCCGAACCGAATTGCCTTCCGCATCCCGCGCCGGCTGCAATGGCAGATCCTGAAACCGGGACGGGTTATACTGCGCCACCTGATTGCCGTGACTGTCGATCTGCTGGGTGAAGTAGCCCTGCCGATAGAGCATGCCAATGGCGGCGAACGGGAGCCCCAGATCACTGGCGGCCTTGCAGTGGTCGCCGGCCAGAATACCCAGGCCCCCGGAATAAATGGGCACACTTTCGTGCAGACCGAATTCAGCGCAGGAATAGGCGATCAGATCCGCCTGGGGATCCAGCAACTTGCGCACCACCTTGCTGGGTTTGGTCTTCAGATAGGCGTCATAGGTGGAAACGACCTTGGCGTAATCCTGCATATAGGCCGGATCTTCCGCCGCCTCCTCCAGTTTGCGTTGCTCGATGCGACGCAGGAATAATTTCGGGTTGTGGCCGGTTTGTTCCCACAGTTCCCGATCCATGCGGAAAAACAAGCCACGGATCTGCCGGTCCCAACTGTAGATCATGTTGTTGGCAAGCTCTTCCAGCCGTTGCAGCGACTGCGGGATCTCGGGTTGCACTTCGACACTGTATAAGGTTCCGGGCATGATGCTGTTCCTGGCAGAAATTGTTAATCTAGTGATCTGATTGGACGGGCTTGTATCTGCTTAATCATTGCAGAGCCTGTTATACCAATCAATACATCAATACACCATGCAATAATCGGTGCATCCATAGCAATAGTGGAGACTAATCATGACGGCGTTGGTGGCGGACGTGGGCGGAACCAAGAGTCAGCTGCGTCTGATTTCCGAAAGTGGTACTCCGATTCATGAAATAACGGTATTGAACCGGGACTTCCCCAGTTTCGAGGATCTGCTGGGCCGGTTTATGCAAAAACAGCCGGCAGTGCGCTATGGCGTCATTGCCGTGGCCGGCCCGGTGGACCACGGGAAGCGCTGCCAGATGACCAACCTGCCCTGGATCCTGGATGCCGACAACCTGTGCCGGGAATGTGGTTTCCACCAGGTTATGCTGCTGAACGACCTGCAGGCCACCGCCTGGGGCATGACGGATCCTGACATCCAGCACCAACTGGCGATACTGCGGGGTACCGGGTTAAATTTCAAGCAGCCGGTGGTGGTGATCAGCCCCGGCACCGGTCTGGGAGAGGCCTGTATTCTGCCCCACCCCACGGGTTTCGTCATCAGCGCCACCGAGGGCGGGCACAAATCCGTAGCGCCCTTCAATGCCCGCAGCGCAGAACTGGTGCACCAACACTGGCAACAGCACGATTTCCCCCCCAGCTGGGAGAACTGGTTTTCCGGGTCGGGGTTTGCGGATCTGTATCGGGCCCTGTACCCGGAGCTGCCGGTGCCGGACAATGCCACCCTGGGGCGTGAGGCCCTGGCGGACACCACATCGCCGGCGGGCCAGTGCATGCAGTTATTCGCCGAGGCGATCTATGCGGAAGCCGGCAATCTGGTATTACAGTATCTGGCCTGGGGCGGCATCATCGTTGCCGGCGGCATTCCCCCCAAACTGGAGCATTTCTTTCAGCAACCGGCCGCCATCGACTACGTGCACAAAAAAAATGAATACGTGGATCGACTGGCCCGGGTGCCGGTGGCCCTGTGCCGCCTGACCGAGATCCCCCTGGCCGGTGCCGCCCGCTTTTTACAGGTGAATTTGCAGAACCCGGGGGTCTTCTGACGGGGTCTTCTGAATCGGCAACTTCGGAACAGGCAACGTCTGAATAAGTTCCAATGGCTGGTACCGGGAGGCATCACAGATCCCCGGGTGCCTTCAGTTCACCGGCCCGGCTTGATATGCTTGACAGGTCCTAATGTGCCGACGCTTGAGGGGACACCGCTTGTCTTACGCCGCTACCAACTGGCCCCGGTGGGATCATCACTTTCTCCCCTGGGACCCCACCCTTGCTGAGCAATTGCTGCGTCAACGCCAGCCCACTCCTTTTCGCCCTGATTGGCTGCTGCAGGGGCTGGTGACGTTGCAATTCAGTTTTGGCCAGGTATCAGCAGCAGCACAGCTCTGGCTTGCCAATCACTGCGGTGTGGCGATCACCGATGTACGGGCGCTGATGTCTTTCTATCACTTCCTGAGGGAATCTGAGCCTCCCCGTTATCAGCTGTATTTCGCCAATAATATCGTGGAGCAACAGAACGGGCTGGAACCCATATTGAACCGCTTACGCAGCAAGCTGGCGAGCGCTGACTGCCGCCTGGAAACCACTTCCTGCATAGGCCAGAGTGACCGTCCGCTGTCAGCCCTGGTGAACGGCTTGCCGGTGGTGGGTATCAACCAGGACAACCTCGACGAACTGTGCCAGTTGCTGAACTCCGGGGTGCCGGTTGGACGCTGGCCCGAGCACTGGTTTCCCCCCGCGGATGATCTACGTCACGCCGGCCCCATGACCCGCTACGATTACCATCCGGGAATGGCCCTGCGACACTGCCAGAAGCTGAGCAGCGAGGCAATCATCGGCCTCATCAGCCAGGCCGGACTGCGGGGTCTGGGGGGCGCCGGCTTTCCCACCGCGTTAAAGTGGCTCGGCTGTCAGCACCAGCCCGCCGCCACCCGCTATTTAATCTGCAATGCCGATGAGGGTGAACCCGGCACCTTCAAAGACCGCTATTATCTGCGCCAGCAAACCGACCCGGTGATCGAGGGCATGCTGATTGCCGCCCGGGCCATTGGTGCCAGCCAGGGCTTTATTTATCTGCGGGCGGAGTATCTGTATCTGTATCACCACCTGCAGCAGCGACTGGAAGAATGGCGCCGGCAGGGATACCTGGGCCGCGATTTTGATATCGAAGTCCAGGTGGGGGCCGGGGCCTATATCTGTGGCGAGGAATCCGCGCTGATCAATTCGCTGGCGGGGCAACGGGGTATTCCCCGCCCCAAGCCCCCGTTCCCCGGGGAACGGGGTTTGTTCGACAAACCCACAGTGGTCAATAACGTGGAAACCTTTGCCGCTGTCACCTGCATCATCCAGCAGGGACCGGCGGCGTTTCGGGAACAGGGCAGCGACACTTCACCGGGGACCCGGGTACACAGTGTGTCCGGCGACTGCCCGCGGCCGGGTCTGTACGAACTGGCGCAGGGCACGCCGCTGCGGCGTCTGCTGCAACTCTGTGGCGGGGAGCAGGCCGGCTGCGTCCAGGTGGGGGGCCCTTCCGGGGCTTTGTTGTTCCCGGAACAATTCGATTCCACTCTGGACTTTGACAGCCCCGGCCGCGGCGGCGCGATAATGGTATTCGATCAAACCCGTTCGGTGGCCGATATCGCCGGTAACTTCACCCGCTTCTTTCGCTATGAAAGCTGCGGCTTCTGTACGCCCTGTCGCGCTGGCACCGTGGCTCTGGAGCATTTGCTGAAGCGACTGCAGCAACAGCCGGAGCGCCGTTTGCAGGCGATGGAGGATATTATGGAATTAAGCGAGCTGATGGCGGAGACCAGTCACTGCGGATTGGGTAAAACCGCCGCCCTGCCGGCCCGCAATCTGATCAGCCGTTGGGTGGCCCATGACTGAGAAGCGCAGTTTTACTCTGGACCAGCAGGAAATACCGTTTCAGCCGGGGGACAGCATTCTGCAGGCGGCCCAGCGGGCCGGGGTCTATGTGCCGCATCTGTGCTTCCATCCGGATTTCTCCGCCAACGGCAGTTGCCGGTTATGCGTGGTCAGCATCGCAGGTAAACCCGTGGCCGCCTGCCATTATCCGGCCCGCAGCGGGCTGCAGGTAACCATGAACAATTCGCGCCTGCAACAACAACGTCTACGACTACTGCAACTGCTGTTTGCTGAAGGCAACCATTTTTGCCCCAGTTGCGAAGTGAGTGGCAGTTGTCAGTTGCAGGCCCTGGCCTACGATCTGGGCATGACCCATTATCACTACGACCCCTTTTATCCCCAGCGTCCCCGCGATGGCAGTCACCCGGATTTTTTCATTGACACGGACCGCTGTATCTTCTGCGATCTGTGTGGCCGTGCCGGCACAGAGCAGGATCACAAGCCCGTATACCGGTTGGGGGGCCGGGGTGAGCAGACCCGGCTGCTGATTTACAGCGCCAGCGGCAAGCTGGGGGATTCCCGGGCAGCGGCGGATGACAAGGCCGCCCATGTGTGTCCGGTGGGCTGCATTCTGCCCCGGGAGGGTCATTACCGGGACCCCATCGGTGAGCGTGTGTATGACGCCAGCCCCATTCACTGGGTGGGCAACCGGCGGCGGGATCAGCACGCTGCGCCGGCCGCCGATAGCGCAGGAGACCCATCCCATGACTGAGCCCCGGGTAAAAGTGGCCACCTGCTCCCTGGCCGGATGTTTTGGCTGTCATATGTCATTTCTGGATATGGACGAAGCCATCGTGCCGCTGATTCAGCGCATCGAATTCGACCGTTCCCCCCTCACCGATATCAAACAAATCGGGCGTTGCGATATTGGCCTGGTGGAAGGCGGCCTGTGCAATACGGAAAATCGCGAGGTACTGCATCAGTTTCGCGCGCATTGCAATATTCTGGTGGCGGTGGGGGCCTGCGCCATCAATGGCGGTGTGCCCGCCATGCGCAATCATTATCCGCTGGCGGAATGCCTGGCGGAATCCTATCTCAACGGCGTCAATGTGGTGAATCCGCAGATTCCACGGGATGCGGAATTGCCGCCGCTGCTGGAGCAGGTGATCCCCATTGGTCAGGAGGTGCGGGTGGATTACTTCCTTCCCGGTTGCCCGCCACCGGCGGCGGCGTTCATGGAAATTGTCAGCGCGGTGCTGGAACAACGGGAGCCGCAACTGGAATACCAGCAACGGAGGTTTGACTGATGAGCCGGCGGGTTGCCATTGACCCGGTCACCCGGGTGGAGGGTCACGGCAAGGTGACGCTGATGGTGGACGACGACAACCGCATCACTGAAGCCAGACTGCATATTGTTGAGTTTCGTGGCTTTGAAAAATTCATCCAGGGTCGGCCTTACTGGGAACTGCCCCTGGTGGTGCAGCGCTTATGTGGTATTTGTCCGGTGAGCCATCATCTGGCCGCCGCCAAGGCCATTGACCAGATCGCCGGTGCCACCGAGTTAACGCCGGCGGCGTTGAAGCTGCGCCGGCTGATGCATTTCGCCCAGGTATTGCAATCCCATGCCCTGCACTTTTTTCATCTGGCGGCGCCGGATCTGGTGTTCGGCTTTGACAGCGATGTCAGTCGCCGTAATCTGGTGGCGCTGATCCAGCAGCACGAGGCCCTGGCGCTGCAGGGCGTGCGAATCCGCAAATTCGGCCAGCAGATCATTGAGGCCATCTCCGGCAAGCGGATTCATGGCATTGCCGCCATACCCGGCGGCATGAACGCTGCTCTGGACCCGGGAGCGGTACGGGAATTCCAAGATCGTGTTGGCGACATCAAGACCTGGTGTGAGCAAACCGTGCGACTGGTGCGCAAGTTGTATTTGCAGAACCGGCCGTTTCACGAGGCTTTTGGCCACACTGATGCGTCGTCCCTCAGCATTGTGGGCGGCGCGGATCAGCTGGAACTCTATGATGGCGATTTTAAGGTCATTGACGCCGACGGTGCCCTGCTGCACCGGCATCCGGCACGTCAGTATCACAGTCTGTTGCGGGAACAGGTAAAATCCTGGAGTTATATGAAATTTCCCTTTCTGGCTGACCACTCCCCCGCCACCGGCTGGTACCGGGTGGGCCCCCTGGCCCGGCTGAATACCTGTTGCGGCATTCCCACCCCGCTGGCGGAACAGGCCCGGGTGGATTATCTCACCACCCTTGGCAGCCCGGTGCAGTCGCCGCTGGCGTTTCACTGGGCCCGGATGATTGAAGCCCTGCACTGCGCCGAAGCCATTGGCAGCCTGTTGTCGGACCCGGATCTGAGCAGTGACGAGCTGCGGGTGCAGGGCGATAAATGTCACGAAGGTATTGGCGTGATCGAGGCGCCCCGGGGCACGCTGATTCATCACTATCAGATTAATGACGATGATCAGGTAACAATGGCCAACCTGATTGTCTCCACTACCCACAATAATCAGGCCATGAACGAAAGCATACGCCAGGTGGCGGCTCAGCATCTGGACGGCAGATCCCTGACTCCGGAGCTCCTGAATCTGGTGGAGGTGGCAATTCGGGCCTACGACCCCTGTCTGTCCTGCGCCACCCATGCCATGGGCAAAATGCCTTTGCTGCTGGCGCTGCAATCAACTTCGGGCAACCTGTTGCAATCCCTTAGCCGTGACGCGGACGGTCATATCCAATATGCGGATTAGCGTGCTCTGTTTTGGCAACTCAGCCCGGGGCGATGACGGCCTGGGGGAATTGGTGTACCAATGGCTCCAGCAACAGCGCCGGCAATCCCAGGGGTTACCGGCAGCCCTGCAACTGGAACTGCATTGTGAAATGCAGCTGGCGCCGGAACAGATTTACGATATCGAGCAGGCCGACTGCGCCATTTTCGTGGATTGTCACACCGGCCTGGGGCAACCCTTCTGCTGGCAGCGGCTGGCAGCGGGGAACCGCCTGCAGTTCAGCAGTCACGCCCTGGATCCGCCCAGCCTATTGTTTCTGTTCCGGCAAACCCTGAAACGCCCACCCCCGCCCTGCTTTCTGCTGGGCATTGGCGGCCACCAGTTTGGCCTGGGCGCTGGGCTGTCTGCCGGCGGCCGTGAACATCTGCAACTGGCGCAAAGGTTTCTGATGCAGCAGCTGCGGCGTCTCACGGCGGGCGCCGGGTCAAGCGCCGGCAGTGAGCCTCCACCGATGGATACGCTTACCCACCGCGACGCAAGCGGGGTGCATTCGGCTCCTCCCAGATTTCCTCAAAAGGTACCGGTCGACTGATGTGATAGCCCTGAGCGTAATCCACGCCCAGCTCCTGCAGAATCTCGAGAATCTCCTGATCCTCAACAAATTCGGCGACGGTTTGCAGCTCGAAGACTTTCGCCACTTCCACCACCGCCCGCACCAGAGCCCGGTCCTCCGCCTCCGAGGCCAGATGACGAATAAAGGAGCCATCAATTTTGACCAGGTCGATGGGCAGTTGTTTGATGTGATACAGGGATGAAAAGCCGACCCCAAAATCGTCCAGGGCGAATTTACATCCCAGGCGCTTGATGGCCCGCATTTTTTCCGCGGTTGAGACGGAGTCCTCCACCGCCGCAGTTTCGGTGATTTCGAAGATAATCTCGTCGGGGTTGACCTCGTAGAATTTCAGCTTACGGGCGACTTCGGCATGCAGATGTGGGTTGCGGAAGGAGATGCCGGACAAATTAATGGCAAATACCGCGTCCACGCCCTGTCGCTCCAGGTTCTGTTTATACCTCAGCACCTTGTCCACAATACGCAGATCCACTTCCTGGATCAGCCCCGAGGCTTCCGCTGACTGGATAAACTTAAACGTGGGCAAGGGTTTGCCATCATCGTCCGCCACCCGCAGCAGCGCCTCGAAGTGGGAAAGCTCCTGTCGCTCAATATCCTGGATCGGCTGAAACACCACCCCCAGGCTGTCGGTGGACAAGGCTTCTTTCACTTTTTCGTTCCAGTACACCCGTTCCTGAGTGCGTTCCCGATCCTGGTCCTCCGGCGAATAAATATGCCAGCCATTACGACCGGAGGCCTTGGCCTGGTACATGGCAATATCGGCATTGGCCACCAGATCGTCCACATATTCCCCATGATGGGGAAACAGCGCCACTCCTATACTGGTGGAAACCCGGTGCACCCGGTTGTTACCAACCACCTCCACGCCATTTAAGGCGTCGCAAAGCCGCGCGGCCACGACGGCCGCCTCGCTGGCATCCACCTCCTGTACCAGCATGGCAAACTCATCCCCCCCGAGGCGGAAGATCAGATCCGTCTCCCGGGCCTCTATCCGCAGGCGCTCCGATACCCGGCGCAGCAGATCGTCACCCACTTTGTGGCCACTGGTATCGTTGACGTCTTTAAACTGGTCCAGATCGAAGAACAATACCGCGCCACTGCGATCATAGCGTTTGGCGTTGGAAATGGATTTCTGCAGCTCCTCGCTGAAGCGGCGACGGTTGAACAAACCGGTCAGAGTGTCATGGGAGGCAAGCCAGCCCAACCGTTCTTCCGCTTCCTTACGTTCACTGATGTCCAGGGCGATGCTCAATACCTGATGCCCATCCCGGGCACCGGGCAGCAGGGAATGGTACCAGGCCATGTACAGGCTACTGCCATCCTTGCGTACCACCGCGGATTCGTGGTGCAGTTCGTGGCGCAGACCACTGGCCAGCTCGTGCAACTGGAATTGCAGATCCGGGAGCTGTTCACTTTGCGGCAACAGCCAGAAGAAGGACTTGCCTGTCAGTTCACCGGTGTCATAGCCGGTGATCCAGTTACAGTGCTGATTCACCATGGCGATACAACCCGCGCTGTCCTGGGTCAGGATCAGGGCGTGGGCGGTATCCAGGATACCCTGTGCGAAATGTTTTTCCGCCTCCAGATCGACGGTTTTTTTCTCCAGCTGTTCGGCCCGGCTGTGCAGCTCCTGCTGCAATTCCTCCAGCAAGTGGGACAGACGCATGGCGGATTGATTGAGAATATCACTCTCGTCAGCGAATGGCATATCTCGATACAGGCTCTGCAATTCCTGACGGATGTGGGTAAATTTCTGCGTGGCCAGCATCGGTAGCACCGAGGCCATTTCCCGCAACCGATTGAGGGGCCCCCACAGGGTCAGCAGCAGGATGAGTTCGGCAAATATAAGACCCACGGTACCGAACACCAGTCCGTCGCGCTGGGCGCCGTAGTGGCGGTTCATCTCGGCGGTAACGTCGCTCACCAGATAAATCTCCCCCTGACGGGGAAACACAGCCCCCCGCAGGGGCCGCAATACCACCTCGTAATAACGGTCATCCTGCTGCACCAGAATGCCGTTGAACACTTCCGCCCGCGAGTGGTGGCGGGACAGCTCCTGTAACATGGGCATTAATTCCCGCTCGGCGGTGGCGAACACCACTTCGCTGCCCCATCCCCGCAGTCCGGCGTCCACCGCATCCTCTTCGCCGGCGCGGCGCACCGCCAGTGCCAGCTGGGCCCCGGATAGCTGATGCAGCTGCCGCATCACCTGACGCAGAGTGGCGCTGATCACCACCATGCCACGACCCCAGCCAGGGAGCTCCATGCTGGCCACGCCATACATCTCACACTCAGCGAAACAACTGAGCGCGACGCGATCCGTTCTATCCTGCTGAAAGGTTTCCAGCAGATCCGGTGGTATACTGGGCTCACCCTGCCACAGCAGAATTTCATCCCGGGGCGAGAAAATCACCAGAGACCGGGCCGCAGTGGCCTGCTCCAGACGACCCCAGAAGGCATCCAGACTGGCGCTGATAAGGTCGCTGTCACCGCTACGGATGGCGGCCGCCACCCCTTCAAAATTGATCAGCCCCTGGGCCAGCATCAGCATGCGTTCGGCTTTCATATCCAGCAGCGACTGCAATTGCTCCACGTAGCGCTGGGTTCGCTGTTTGCCCTGCTCCTCCAACTCCGCTTCCGAGGCATACCGGCCCGCCACCATAAACAGCGTGAACACAATCACCAGCAGCGAGCTGGTGAGAGCGAGGGCGCGCCATTTGAGGCTGATAAAGCGCTTGCCTTCAGACTGTGCGGGGCTGTTCATGAACTGTGAATTCGACTCAGATTGCTGCACCTGTATCAAATAAGTATAGATGAGGGAACTACCAGCCCATGACCTTTTTCACAAAAGGGATGGTAACCACCCGTTTTTGCTGCAGCGACAACTCATCCAGCCGCTCAATGACCTGTTTCAACGCAGCCATGGTGCGGTCGGAGCGCGCCATGATAAAAGCCACCAGCTCCTCGGACAGGTGGAATCCCCGCTGCCGGGCCAGCCAGCGCAGCGCCCGGGCTTTCTCCGTATCATTCAGGGGCTGCAGGTGATAAACCTCCATCGCCTGCAGCCGGGAACGCAGATCTAACAGACCGGTTTGCAGGCGGCCTGGCGGCGCCGTGGCGGAGACCACCAGAACTCCACCCATGTCTTTGAATTTATTATACAAATGAAACAGAGACTCGGCCCAATCGGGGGCCTCCATCAGCCACTGGATATCGTCGATCACCAGCAGCTGAAAATCATGAAGATTCTCCGTCAGCGCGGGCGACAGGGCGCGCGCCTCCGCCGCTGCCAGATAAAAAGCCCTTTGCTCATGCTCCTGCGCCAACTGGGTCAGGGCCTGCAACAGGTGACTGCGGCCGCTTTGCTCCGGCCCCCACAGGTACAGCCAGGGATGGACCTCGCCCCGGGCCAGGGCCTGCAGGCGGGATACCAGCTGTACATTGGCACCGGCAAAAAAACTGTCGAATTCCATGGCCGGCCGTTGCGCCAGACTCAAGGTCAGCTGGGCGAATCCGTCTTCAACCACGGTTCACCTCCGCTGGCCGCCGCCGGCGCAGACCGCGCACGCCCAACAGGGTGTACTGCACCATATTGATTGGACAGAGAATCAGTACCAGTCCCGTCAATCCCTGCAACAGTAATTCAGGCACGGGCGGCCAGATCAGATCACCCAACGCCAACAGCCCCAAAATCACCAGAGCGCAAGTACAGGCTTTGCTCAACAGTGTGGGCTGGCCCTGGTAGTGACCCACGATGAACCAGTAGGCCAGGGCGCCACCGAAGATATAGGCATCGCGCAACACCACCACCGCCACCAGCCACCAGGGCAGCTGCCCGCTGAGGCCCAGCATCACAAAAGCGGTCACCAGCAGGCATTTGTCCGCCACCGGATCGGCGATGGATCCAAACTGGCTCTGCCAGTGGTAACGGCGGGCAAGAAAACCATCCACACCATCACTGACACCGGCTACCAGCAGCGTCCACAGGGCCCGGTCATACTGGCCCTGAGCCATCCACCAGGCGAAAGGGACCACCAGCGCGATTCTCATCAGAGTGATTAGGTTGGGTAACTGCCGCAGGCTCTGGCTCATGGCTGCCGCGTCATCCGTTCCAGCGGTAGTGGAGCACTGGTGGCTCGGGCGCTTTGGCTGGCTCTGGGGCTGGTGCCAGACCGGACCCGGTGCCAGCAGCCGCAGCCGGCATTGAGCCCGCCGCCCCGGCAGCGGGTGGCCCCGCCGGCATCGGCCCCGCATCCTGAGCCCCAGTCACTGCTGACGCCCCGTCTGCGGTGCCGACCGCCGCTGCATCCAGTTCGGGGCCGGCACCGGAGCGGGCGGGCTGGAAAATGTCCTGACCCGGGTCCGGTGCGGCGCGGGGTATCAGCTTGCGATCCAGGCGCAGACTCTGTTCCAGGGCCTCCCGGGTGGTGTCCAGTACAATCCGATACTGATGCCGGGGCCCCTGCACCTGCAACAGGTGCCAGGCCCGCACCGACAAAAGTCCGTCCAGGTAGTCCTCCAACGCGGCATAATCCTGCAACCGCTCCAGTCCGGCCACGTCCAGAGTCACCAGCTCCCCTTGCGCCGCTGACATTTGCACCGCGTACCGTTCACCCACCCGGTCCGCCAGTTGATCCATAAAATCGGTAAGGGCCTGGTCCATATCCGCGGCGGAGAGCTCCCACCACTGCTGATGCTGGTCAATGCTCAGGGCCGCACTGATATAAACGCTGCCGCCGGTGTGCTGAATCTTGGCCACCACCACTGTATCCGCGTTATAGCGCCCGGAGGCCGCCACAATGGGATCAACGAACATCCCCCAGATATCCCCGGCCTGAACCTGACGCCGGTCCTGGCGATCATAAGCGGGAAACAGCAGAGGCAGGCCCCGGCGCCGGGCCTGCTGCTGGAGCTGCGCCTGAACCCCGGGTTTACTGTCACCTCCCACCCATTTACGGCCGGCGGCATCGGCCACCGCCGCCCACACCAGGACGCTGGGACGGTTGGCGGCCCAGATCGGAAACCCCTCCCGGCGCAGAAACTGATTCACGGCACGCTCGTCGAAGGTGGCACTGAGCAATATGGCACGCTGCGGCGTCTGCCGGGTCGCGTCCGGCGGCAGTTCCTCCGTGCGGTAGCCGTATTGCACCAGGTAACGGCCGGCATTGGCCACCGCCGTCTCCAGTGCCGGCTGTTGCAGAATGGCTGAGCTGCCACTGACCCGCACCAGAACCCGGCGCAGGGCGGTTTCCAGCCCCGTCTTGCGGGCCCCGGCGCTACGATCCGGTACCACCACCGAAGCCTCATAAAGCCCGGTGACTTCCGCAGCCTGACCGCCACCGGCCACCATCAGCAACAGGGCCAGGCCCAGCAGACAACTCCGAAAATTCATTTGTTGGATCCGTAACGCCATGGCAGACCTCGAAAAACCGATGCGCGGAAGTTTACAACGTCACTGGCGGTGATAAAACCGATACCTCCACCGCCTGTCCCGCCAGCGGCCACGATTGGGATCGGCATCAACTCCTGCTAGAATGGCGTCCCTTCTCTGTACCGCAAAGAGCTAAATGGTCATGTCCGAAAACAAACCTTCCCTCAGTTACAAGGATGCCGGCGTGGATATCAGTGCCGGGGACGCCCTGGTGCAACGTATCAAGAGCGTGGCCCAGCGGACCCAACGCCCGGAAGTGTTGGGCGGATTAGGTGGCTTTGGCGCCCTTTGCGAGCTGCCGGCCGGTTACCGGCAGCCGGTACTGGTTTCCGGCACCGATGGGGTGGGCACCAAACTG
>MDSW01157889.1_pt1 | contig 48385 bp, 46 predicted proteins | sample 811171 | NCBI WGS metagenome assembly MDSW01 (sample SAMN05326641, study PRJNA326480) | marine metagenome | isolation source: seawater | place: Atlantic Ocean: North West | collected 2012
GAGTCGACCAGGAAAGAGAACCTCCCGCGGGGGAAGTGTCCCGGGGAGGGAGTCTGCTTTTCGACCGACCGGGACACTTCCCCCGCGGGAGGTTCGGTTGGGCCCAAGAACGACCCAAAAAAACCGGCCCTCGTGGAAGGTTCGGCTGGGCCCAAGAACGCCCCAACGTGAGAAGCCTCCCAAGTGGAAGGTTCGGTCAGGCCCAAGAACGACCCCAAGGAAGAAGCCTCCTGCGCGAAAGGCTCCGTTGCTGGGGAAACGCCTGGGCCGCCAGGTGGGGACAGCGGGCTGGCCGGCTACCAGATACGTGTGTACAGCTCGACGATGTCCCGCGCCTCCGGAACCCGCGGGTTGTTGGCCGGCGAACCAGACTCCAGCGCCTGCTGCGCCATAAGCTCCAGCGAGCCGAACCAGTCCGCCTCGGCGATGCCGTAGGCGCGCGGTCCCGGCACCGCGAGGTCGGCGGTGAGGGCGCGCAGGCCGTCTACCAGCTTGCCCACGGCGACGCTGTCGTCATCGCTGTCCTGGGCAATGCCCATGTAGCGGGCACAGTGGGCGTAGCGCGCCGGCGCCTGCCCCACCGACCAGGCGGTGACCTCCGGCAGCAGCATGGCGTTGCTGAGGCCGTGGGGCACGTGGAAGAGCGCGCCGATGGGCCTGCTCATCCCGTGGATCAGAGTCACCGAGGCATTGGCGAAGGCGATGCCCCCCTGGGTCGCCGCCAGCATCATCGCCTCGCGCGCCGCGCGGTTGTCCGGTTCGTCGCAGGCGCTGCGGATATTGCGGTAGATGGTGCGCATGGCGGTCAGCGCCACGCTGTCGGTAAACGGGTTGGCGCGGCGGCTGACATAGGCCTCCAGGGCGTGGCAGAGGCTGTCGATGCCCGTGTCGGCGGTGAGCCGGTAGGGCATGCTCAGGGTGAGTTGGTAGTCGACCAGGGCAGCCACGGGCATCAGGCCCAGGCCCATGCAGAGCATTTTCTCCTGCGTCTGCGTATCGGTGATAACCGCCACCCGTGTCACCTCCGACCCCGTGCCGGCGGTGGTGGGAATGGCCAGTATCGGCAGGCCGCGATCGGTGCGCGCCGGCACCTTGTAATCGCGCATGACGCCGCCGCCCAGCGCCAGCACCGCCACCGCCTTGGCGGTGTCCATGGAACTGCCGCCGCCCAGCGCCACGACACAGTCGTATTCTCCAGCGCGCAACACCTCCAGGGCGGCGTAGACGCTGTCGGTGGTCGGGTCGGGCACGCAGTCGGCGAACAGGCCCCAGGCAATGCCGGCGCTGTCCAGCGCCTGCTGCAGGCGCGCGCAGTAGCCGCACTCGAGCATGAACGGGTCGGTCACCAGCAGCGGCCGCGACAGGGACAGTTGCGCCAGGGCCTGGGGCAGCTCCGCGCTGGCGCCGGCGCCCACGCGCAGGATGCGCGGCAGGTTGATGTCGGCCGCGGTCATCGCGCGCGTGGCGCGGCCTGCGGCCACTGCAGGGTTATCGTGGTCATCGACAGTTTCCGCTATGCTGGTCCGGACACGCCGCACCATAGCACAAGCGACGGGGAGACAGGGCCTGGCCGGTGACGACGACATCGAGCGCGTACACGACTTCTGGTTCGGCGAACTGGATGCCCGGGGCATGTGCGTCGAGGACCGCCACCGCCTGTGGTTCGGCTCCGACGCGCGCACCGACAGCGAGTGCCGGCGCCGCTTCGGCGCCGCCCTGGAGCGCGCGCTGGCCGGGGAACTGGATCACTGGGCACGGGACGACCGCGGCCTGGTCGCCCTGATCGTGCTGCTGGACCAGTTCAGCCGCAATATCCACCGCGGCACCGCGCGCGCCTTCACCGGCGATGCACGCGCCCTGGCACTGGCCAGCGCGGCCATCGACAGCCATCGTCATCTGCGGCTGCCCGCCATTCACCGCGTATTCACCTACCTGCCGCTGGAGCACGCCGAGGACCTGGCACAGCAGTCGCGCTGCGTGCAGCTGTTCGACGAACTGGCGGCCGGCGGCGACGCGCAACTGGCGCAGTTTGCGCGCTACGCCCACGCGCATCGGGACGTGATCGAACGCTTCGGCCGCTTTCCCCATCGCAACGCGATCCTGGGACGCGACTCCAGCGCGCAGGAACGCCACCACCTGGCGACCCACGGCGGCTTCTAGGTCCGCGATACCGGCCGCAGGTCGTAGCGGTCCTCGGTCATCTCCGCGTGCCACACGTCGAAGCGGCCGCTGTCCAGGTCGTCGTAGGCCTGCAGGATGGAGTCGTTGACCTGCGGGTAGGCCACCTCGTCCCAGGGACATTCCTCGCGGGTGAAAAAACGGCAGTCCATGGATTCGACACCCGGGTCACAGGACATGTCCGCCACTGTCGCGCGGAAACCCATATACACCTGGTTGATGAAAGTGATCGTGCCGGCCATGTACAGCTGCAGTCGCGCCGGCGGCAGGACGATGCCGGTCTCCTCGCGCAGTTCGCGGGCGGCGCCCTCGGCCAGGGTCTCGCCGTTCTCCAGGAAGCCACCGGGGATGGCCCACTTGCCGCGCTGGGGCTGCAGCCCACGCTGCACCCACAGCAGGCGCCGCCCATGGGCGATGAAGCTGGTCACCACGATCATGGGAAACGCGTGCCGGGGGGCGGCGCAGCGCGGGCAAAAGCGGTGTTTGCGCGTGTCGCCGCCGACCCGGTGGCGCAGCAGCGGGCCGCCGCACTCGAAACAGAAAACAGGGTCGGGCAATGCGCTGTCCTCGGCTCGGGGAGGCGCCGGCAGGGGACGCCCGGTATCCCGGGCACGATAGCACTTTGCCTTGCCAAAAGCATTGGCGCTATGCTGGCGGCCCTGACAGGGGAACGACCATGCAAGCGAACGGCCTGATCGTACAACTGCTGCTCACCGGCAACGAGATCATGAGCGGCGACACCATCGATTCCAACTCCGCACTGATCGCCAGGCGCCTGGACGAACTCGCCGTCCCGGTCCTGCGCAAGGTCACCGTGGGCGACGATGTCGCGCTGTTGCGTCGCGAACTGGCCGCGATGGCCGCCGACGCCGACCTGGTGATCGTCAACGGCGGGCTCGGGCCGACCGTCGACGACCTGACCGCGGAAGTGCTGGCGGCCGTGGCCGGCGTGCCGCTGCAGGAACACCCGCAGGCGCTGGAACACCTGCGGCAATGGTGCGGCCGACGCAACCTGCAACTCAACGCGGCCAATCGCAAGCAGGCCATGCTGCCGGCGGGGTGCGACATTGTCGACAATCCGATCGGCAGCGCCGTGGGCTTCGCCATGCGCGTCGGCGACTGCCGCGTCATTTGCACGCCGGGCGTTCCCGGCGAACTGGCGGCGATGCTCGATGACATCGTCGCCGAACTTGCCACCGGCTTGCCTGGCGCCGGACGGTCCCATGTACTGCGCCTGCAGACCTTCGGCCTGGGAGAGTCGACGGCGCAGCAAATGATATCCGATGCCTGCGACAGCTGGCCGGACGAGGTCGAACTGGGCTTTCGCGCCGGCGCACCGCAGATGGAAATCAAGTTGACCGTGCGCGGCGAGGACGACCTGCCGGCGCGACAACAGTGCCGCGAGCAACTGCAGGCCCTGTTCGGCGACCACATTATCGGCGAGGGCGACACCGGCCTGGCGCAGGCGGTGCTGCAATTGCTGCGCGACAGGGGCGCCACCCTGACCACCGCCGAATCCTGTACCGGTGGCCTGATCGCCTCCATGCTGACCGCGGTGCCCGGCTCCTCCGACGCCTTCCACGCCGGCTTCGTCACCTACGACAACGCCATCAAGGCGTCCGTGCTGGGTGTCAGTGAGCAAAGCCTGGCGACGGCCGGCGCGGTCAGCGAAGAGGTGGTGCTGCAGATGGCGCGCGGCGCCCTGCAGCGCGCCGGGGCAGACTACGCTATTGCCGTGTCCGGCATCGCCGGGCCCGACGGCGGCAGCCCCGACAAACCGGTGGGCACCGTGTGGCTGGCCTGGGGCAACGCCGCGCGCATGCGCACGCGCTGCCTGCACTGGCCGGTGGAGCGCACCCTGTTCCAGACCATGATCGCCGCCGCCGGCCTGGACATGATCCGGCGGCAGTTGCTGGACATCGAGGAGGAGCCGCGCTACTTCGCCCAACGCGCCGCGCGCGGGGGCTGAGCGCGCAGCTCAGGGCTCAGGGCTGCAGGCGTTCCAGGCGCCACGCCCCATCCGCCGCGGCTGTGTAGACGAAGCGGTCGTGCAGGCGGTGTGCCCCGCCCTGCCAGAACTCCACCCGCTGCGGCAGCACGCGGTAACCGCCCCAGAACGGCGGCACGGGTATGTCGCCGTCGGCGAAACGCGCCGCGATCTCCGCGGCCTGCTGTTGCAGTGCGGCGCGATCCTGTACCGGGCGGCTCTGCCGCGACGCCCAGGCGGCCACCTGGCTCTCGCGCGGTCGCGAGGCGAAGTAGGCGGCGCTCTGTGCGCGCCCGAGCTGCTGCGCCGTGCCGCTGACAATTACCTGGCGGTCCAGCGCGTTCCAGGGGAAGAGCAGGGACACCTGCGGGTGCGCGGCGATGGCGCGCCCCTTGTTGCTGTCGTGGTTGGTGTAGAAGGTAAACCCGTTGTCGTGCATGCCCTTGAACAGCACGATGCGCTGCCCGGGCAGGCCCTGCTCGTCCACGGTGGCCAGCACCATCGCCGTGGGGTCGACCAGCCCGGATTCCGCTGCCTGCCGCAGCCAGGTATCGAACTGGCGCAGCGGGCAGGCGTCCAGGCCGTCGCGGCGCAGCCCGCCGGCGGTGTACTCGCGGCGAAAATCCTCGTAGCGCAAAGGGGACCCCGGTTGATATCTGCTAGGCTGTGGCCCGCCAATATAACGGGCGCATCCGGCAGAGGCAAAAGCTGACCCCGAGGGAGGCTCTACCCGACATCCGCGAAGGCAGCGCGCACGGGAGCGCGTGCTGCTGGGGGCCAGGGCTGGTTCATGTGGCGCGATCCGCGCTGACCCTTTGAGCTGTCAGTCTGCGGTAGAGGGATAGACCGGCGCGCGACGCGCCATTGCCGGAATCTGCGGAAAGGGAAAAAACGCGCGCCAGTGCGCGCCGAAATCGGCGCTGATGTCGCGGCCGAAGGCCTGGCGGTAACAGCGCTCCATGACTGCGAACATTTGCGCCTCACTGGCCGCATCGAGCAACAGCGCCGCCTCCATCATGCCTTCCGCGCGCAGGCGCTGGCCTGGCGGCAGGTCCTGGCCCGCCGCCAGTGCGTCGAACATCGCCTGCCAGCGCCGCTGTAGTTCCGCCATCAGGGTGTGCATGCTACTCGCCTCCGTCGCCGCGGGCTGCAGAGTATGCGCCGACAGGCAAAACAGTTAAAGTCTGCAGCATCTCCCTGCCGGACCAACCCTATGTGTAGCGCCCGCATCGCCCCGTTCGTACTGCTGCTGATCGTCGCTGTCTGCCCCCTGCCCCGGGCCTGGGCGCAGCCACCTGCGGAGGCCGCGCCGATCATCGATTACCGCCAGCGCTTCGTCCCTGTCGCAGGGCGACAGGGCATGGTAGTGGGGCCGGAGAAGCTCGCCACCGAGATCGGCCTGCAGGTGCTGCGCGAGGGCGGCAACGCGGTCGACGCGGCGGTGGCCACGGGCTTCGCACTGGCGGTGACCTACCCGCGGGCGGGCAACCTGGGCGGCGGCGGGTTCATGCTGATTCACCGCGCCGGAGACGCACGACAGACCTTCATCGACTACCGCGAGATGGCGCCGGCGACCGCCGCGCAGGACCTGTTTATCGACGAGTCGGGCAAGGTCGACAAGCTGCGCGAGTACTTCAGCCACCAGTCCGCCGGCGTGCCCGGCACCGTGGCGGGCCTGCTCTACGCCCTGGAGAAATACGGCACGATCAGCCGCGAGCGCGCGCTGGCGCCGGCCATCGCCCTGGCCCGCGACGGTATCGAGGTGTCCTTCGCGCTGCATTTCGAACTCGCCGCGCGCGCGCACCAGCTGCGCCGCAACGCCGAAGCCGCGCGCCTGTTCCTGGATGAGGACGGTAACGCCAGGGCGATGGGCAGCAGCTGGCGCCAGCAGGACCTGGCCTGGACGCTGGAACAGATCGCGCGCAAGGGGCGCGCGGGTTTCTACGCCGGCGAGGTGGCGCGGCGCATCGACAGTGAAATGCGCCGCGGCGGCGGGCTGATCACCGCGGCGGACCTGGCCGCCTACGAGGTGGTGGAACGCGAACCGGTGCGCGGCCGCTACCGCGGGTTCGAGGTGGTCTCCGCCCCGCCGCCCTCCTCCGGTGGTATCCACATCGTACAGATGCTGAACATCCTGGAGGGCTTCGACCTGGCCGCCATGGGGCACAACTCCGCCGCCTACCTGCACCACCTGGCGGAGAGCATGAAGCTCGCCTACGCCGACCGCAGCCGCTACCTGGGCGACCCGGATTTCGTCGACGTGCCCACGGCGCAACTGACCGACAAGGCCTACGCGGCGCGCCAGCGCGCCCTGATCCGCCCCGACCGCGCCACCCCGGCCGTGCAGATCGCACCGGGCAGGCTGCTGGGCGGCGAGAGCACCGACACCACCCACTACACGGTGGCGGACCGCTTCGGCAACGTGGTCAGCAACACCTACACGCTGAACTTCAGCTTTGGCTCACACATCGCCGTGCCCGGCACCGGCATGCTGCTCAACAACGAGATGGCGGACTTCGCTGCGCAGCCGGGCCAGGCCAATGCCTTCGGCCTGGTGCAGGGCGAGGCCAACCGCATCGAGCCGCGCAAACGGCCCCTGTCGTCCATGAGCCCGACCATCGTCTTGCGCGACGGCCGCCCTTGGCTGGCCACCGGCAGCCCCGGCGGCAGCGTGATCATCAACACCGTGCTGCAAACCGTGCTCAACGCGGCGGATTTCGACATGAATATCGCCGCCGCGGCGGCCGCGCCGCGAGTGCATCACCAGTGGCAACCGGACACGTTGCGCGTGGAGGAAGGAGTCAGTGTCGATACGCTGGCGCTGCTGCGCGCCATGGGTCACCCGGTCGAGGTGGCGCAGCGCACCCAGGGGCGCACCAACTCGATCATGCTGCGCGACGGCTGGCTGCTCGGCGCCACTGACGCGCGCCGGCCGGGAGGGGCGGTGGCCACCTACTGAGCGCCCCGGCAGGGCTATTTCTTGCGCGGCAGGCGCGCCTTGGCGGTCTGGCGACTGATCGCCACCAGGTTACCGGCGCTGTCCCAGATTTCACCGTCCTCTTCGACCACGCCGCGGGTGAGATGACGGCAGGACACGCGAGCCAGCAGGGGGCCCGGCGCCGGTCGCGCGCGCACCTGCACGGTAATCTCCACCGTCGGCACCCAGCCCACCGGGCCGAGCACGGTGAACACCGGCGGCGGCATGGCGTCGGCGAACATCAGCAGGGACAGGGCATCGGCATCGGCGCCGTCGCCGTGGGCGAGCCAGCCGAGAAACTCGCCGCTGCCGTCGGCGCGCCGCTCGGTGAACACCTGCCGCCCCGAGACCAGGCGCAGTTCGGCCAGCTTGCGGAATTCCAGGCCCTTTTGCGGCGATGCCTCGCACGCGTCCCAGGGCGGGCAGGCGGGCCGCTGCACCGCAGTCCAGTTCTCCCCCTGCAGCGCGTCCAGGTCAGTGTAGGCGGCGGTCACCTTTACCTTGAGTTCACCGGACTGGTACAGGCCCGCCTCGGCGAAGCTGGTGCTGCCGCCGACGCGCAGGACCTCGATACGGCACTCGATGGGCCCAAGGTCCGCGGGGGCGAGGAAAAACGCATTGACGCTGAGCGGATCCGCATGCGGCAGCGCCTGGCCCAGCGCACGGCCGGCAATGGCCAGCAGGTAGCCGCCGTTGGGTACGCTGCCGACCCGCCAGCCCTCGGCCACCTCGCCGCGGTACAGGTTGTCCTGCACCCGCTCAACCGCCGTATCACTGTCAAATTGACCCATATCACTTCTCTGGTTGCACCCGCGTCCGCGCGGCCTATCGTCGACCGGATTTTGCCCGGCCGTATTTTGTCTGCCGGGCGCGGGAATGTATATACTCTGCAGGAGACCGAACGGCCGCGCCCCGGGCGTCATAACCTCGGGGCCGGAGACGCGCACGATGAACCGATTACCGCTACTGCCAGCCCTGGCCCTGTCACTGTTGCCCGCCAGCGCGACGGCCGCCGCTGTAGCACCCGGCGACGAGCAGGCGCAGGCGTCGGCCAGCGCGCGCTCCTACGAACTGGCCATCGAGTCCATCGAGGCCATGCAGGGCGCCTACGGCGCCGACCTGGCCGAACCACTGCTGGGGCTGGGCAAGACGCTGCAATCCCAGGGCAGGCACGAGGAGGCGCTGCGGCTGTTCAAGCGCGGCGTGCACCTGGCGCGCATCAACGACGGATTGTACAGCAAGCAGCAGATACCGTTGCTGCAGGGCGAGATCGCCAGCCACGTGGCGCGCGGCGACTACGCGCTGGCGGACGAGCGGCAACGCTACCTGTACCGGGTACAGCTGCGCAGCGTTGACAGTGGCGAGGCGCGCACCCAGGCGTTCATGCAACAGGCCGCGTGGCAGTACGAGGCCTACCGGCTCGGCCTCGGGCCGCAGGGCTACGCGCGCCTGATGAACATGTGGGACCTTTACCGGCAGGCGCTGAACGAGGTGATCGCACGCGAGGGCGAGACCTCGCCCGGGTTGCTGCCGCCCCTGTACGGCATGCTGCAGACACAGTACCTGATCTCCGGCTACCAGTGGGGTGACGGCGCGACCATTGGCGACGACGTACGCGCGCGCCAGGACCTGTACCGCTTCAGCGCCTACCAGGCGCAGAGCTACGAGAAGGGCAACGCGGTGCTCGCCGCCATCCTCAGCGTCGAGCGCGAACAGGGCAGCACGCACGAGCACAGGCTGGCGGCGGCACGGGCGCTGGCCATGCTCGGCGACTGGCACCTGTATCACGAACAGCGCACACAGGCCTGGCAGGCCTACACCCAGGCGCTGCAGGAACTTGACGCGCTGGGCGATGCCAAAGCAGAGGTGGCGGCGCTGTTTGCCGACCCCAGGCCCTTGCCGGACCTGGAGGGCCTGCGGCCGCTGCCGCCCGTGGTTGACGCACAGGCCAACCCGGGTGCGGTGCTGCTAGAATTCGGGGTGAGCGAGAGCGGGCGCGTCTATGACCTGGAGCGTCTGGACGACAACGAGGCGTTGGACGGCCGGGCCAACCGCCTCATGCGCGCGCTGCGTAAAACGAAATTCCGGCCGAGATTCGAGGCGGGCCAGTCTGTTGCAACCGAGAATATTATCAGGGCCTTTGACCTGCAGTCGTGACCGCCGCAGTCGCTTGCTCGCGGCCGCGACGGTGGCCCTGTCGTGCCTTCTGTTGACGGGTTGTCCCAGCGCCAGCAATCCCACACAGTCGCCCTCCTCCTCCAGCGGCGGCTCCACCTCGACGGGCGGCTCCTCCTCGACGGGCGGCTCCACCGCCTCCGGCGGCGGCGCGGCCGGCACCATCCCGGCCGGGGGCGGACTGCCGGGCGGCGGCGCGAGCAGTTCCAGCGGCGGCACGGCGGGCAACCCCGCGGGGATGCCCGGCGGCGGTCCCGACGGTGCGCCGGACGGCAGCCCCGAAGGTGCTGTCGGCGGCAGTCCCGACGGTGCGCCTGACGGCGGCCCCGATGGCGACCCGGGTTTCGGCGACGTCGCCGGCGGCGACCTGCCCGACATGAGCGACCAGCCCACACTGGAAGACGCTCCCGCCGGGGAGGGCCAGGCAAGCCAGGGCGGCGGCCCGGCGAGCCCGGCGGCGGGTCCCGGGGCGATACCGGGAGCGCTGCCCGGGGTGGTCCCAGGTAGCGGCCAGGTCCCCGGCGGTACTGGCGAGGACGGCGGCGGCAGCGGCCCCATGACGCCCCAGGAACAGGTCGCCGTGCTGGACGGTGAATTCGAAAAGGGCATGGGCGACTTCCAGCAGGTCATCCTGGACAGCCAGCGCGAGCGCCGCGAGGCGGAACGCCAGTCGCGTCCGCCGCCGCAACCGGCAACGCCGCAGGAGCCCCCCGCGGCGGGCGGCAGCTACGGCGGCGGCATGGCGGACGCCGGCGACTACGGCGGCCCCAGCGGGCCGGGTGGCGCGATGCCACAGGACCCGGCCAAGTACCCGCCGCCGGAGGACATTCCCGACGGCGACGACGACGACGTGGTGGCGCGCCAGTTGCGCGAGGCGGCCATGCGCGAGCCCGACCCCGAGTTGCGCGAGAAGCTGTGGGACGAATACCGCAAGTACAAGGGGATCGAGCCGTGAACGTCGCGCGCCCGCTGTTCGTGCTGCTGCTGTGCGCCCTGCTCGGCGCCTGCGCCAGCAAACAGGTGCGCAGCACCTCGCCGGCGCCGCTGCAGACGCCTTCCAGGGCCGTACCGGAGCACCTGCTGCTGGATGTCGGCGTGGTCGTATTCGACCCGGGCATCGAGGATTTCGACGAGGAGGAGGACGAGTTCGTCTACCCCGAAGTGCGCCGGGCCGAATCCATGTACATGCCGGGGCTGCTGGTCGAGGCGCTGCAGAACAGCGGCGCCTGGGGCGCGGTGCGCATCATCCCCGGCCAGGACCAGCTCACCGACCTGACCATCACCGGGCAGATACTGCACTCCGACGGCGAGGAACTGGAGCTGGCCATCAAGGCGCGCGATTCGCGCGGCAATGTCTGGCTGGAGAAAACCTACCCCGGCAACGCCAGCCGCTACGCCTACGAGGTGACGGCGCGCAACGCCTACGACCCGTTCCAGACGGTGTACAACGACATCGCCAACGACCTGCTGCAACTACAGGAAGAGATCACCGACAGCGACCGCGAAAACATCCGCCTGACCACCGAGATGCTCTTTGCGCGCAGCTTCTCGCCGGACAGCTTCGACGGCTACCTGGCGAAAAACCGCCGCGGCAACTGGCTGATCATGCGCCTGCCAGCCGAGGACGACCCGATGCTGCAGCGCGTGCGCAAGGTGCGCGACTACGACCGCGCCTACATCGACGAGTTGCAGGAGCACTACGCCCTGTTCGAGCAGCAGATGGGCGGGCCCTACCAGGAGTGGCGCAAGCTCAGCTACGAGGAGGCGGTGGCCCTGGAGGAAGTACGGCGCCAGAGCCGCAACCAGATGATCGCCGGCGCCGTCGCGGTGCTCGCCGGTATCGCCGCCGCCAGCAGCAACGAGTCGGGCAGCGACGGCAACGCCACCCGCGCCGCCGGCCAGATCGCGGTGCTCGGCGGCGGCCTGCTGTTCAAGCGCGGGCTGGAGAAGCGCGCGGAGGTGCAGATCCACGTGCAGGAGCTGGAAGAGCTGGGCATGTCGCTGGAGGCGGAGATCACGCCGCAGGTCATCGAGCTGGAAGATCGCACCGTCATGCTCAGCGGCAACGTCGAGGAACAGTACGCGCAGTGGCGCGAACTGCTGGCGGAGATCTACCGGGCTGAAATCGGCGCACTGGCCCTCCCCGCGGACGGCCCCGGCGCAGCTGATACACTCTGAGGCGCAACCCGCCGCCCAGGAACCCGCTGCAGCACATGTCATCCTCCCAGCACGAGCCAGTGACACCCACGCCCTTCGAGGTGGCGCAGCCCGCCCCCGTCCGGGAGCAGCCGCGCACGCGCGGTACCGCGTGGGTAGTGCCTGCGCTGATCGCCCTGGCCCTGCTCGCCGCGCTGGTGGTGTTCTGGCTGCCCGGGCAGGTGGCGGACACGGCCCCGGCGCCCGGCGACGCAAGCGCGGCCGGCCTCCCCACCGCTGCCGCTCCTGCGTCTCCTGCCGCGCAGCCCGCGCCCGAAGCGCCGGCGGTGACCGCCTCGCCCTGGTCCGACGCGCGCCAGGCACGGCTGCGCAAGGAGGCACAGGAAGTGCTGGAGTCATTGCTGGACCTGCAGTTCGCGCTGGAAGAGCGCGGCGTGACCAGCTGGGCGCCGACCCGCTACGCGCACGCCAACGACACCGCGGCCGCCGCGGACGAGTTGTACCGCGCGCGCGAATTCGACCAGGCCGAGGCCGGCTACCGGCGCAGCCTGGAGCAGTTGCAGGCGCTGCAGGCGGCGATACCCGAGGAACTGGCCGCGGCGCTGGCGCGGGCGGAAACGGCCCTGGAGGCCGGCGACCAGGCGGCGGCGGAGACCGCCCTGGATACCGCCGCCCTGCTGCAGCCGGACAGCAGCGAGCTCGGCGCGCTACGCGCGCGCGCCGCACTGCTGCCGCAGTTACTGCCCCTGCTGGCGGAGGCGGACACACTGGAGGCTGCCGGCGACCTTGCCGCGGCGCAGCAGCGCCTCGACGAGGCGGTCGCGCTGGACCCCGCGCACCGGCGCGCCGCGGCGCAGCGCGACCGGGTGGCCCTTGCGTACCGCCAACAGCGCTTCAACGACGCCATGTCCGAGGGCTACGGCGCGCTCGACGAGGGCCGTTTCGACGCCGCCCGCAGCGCATTCCGCCGCGCGGCCAGTCTGCACGAGGGGTCCGCGGAAGCCGCTGACGCCCTGCGCGAGGTGGGCGCGGCCGAGACCGCGAACACGCTGGCGACACTGCGCAGCACCGGGCTCGAACACGAGAAGCGGGAGCGCTGGGCCGAGGCGGTGGCGACCTACCGGCGCGCCCTGCGCACGGACAACACCCTGCTGTTCGCGCGCGAGGGACTGGCCCGCGCCGAACCGCGCGCCGAGCTCGACGCCAGGTTGCAGGCCGTGCTGGACAATCCGGGGCGCCTGGCGGACACCGGCGTGGCGCAGGACACCGAGGTGCTACTGGCGGACGCGCGCGCTATCGCGCCGGCCGGTCCGCGCCTGGAAGGCCAGCTCCGGGCCATCGCCGAACTGCTGCGCAAGGCCAACACCCCCGTCGACGTGACCCTGCGTTCGGACGCGGAAACCGAGGTCGTGGTATACAAGGTCGCGCGCCTGGGACGCTTTACCGAACGCAGCCTGACCCTGCGGCCTGGCACCTACACCGCGGTCGGCTCCCGCAACGGCTACCGCGACGTGCGCCAACAATTTACGCTGGAGTACGGGCGCGACCCCGAACCGGTCACCATCGTCTGCAAGGAACGCATCTGACATGACACACCCCGACCCACCCAGGGGAACCACCATCGAACCGAGCGGGTTTACCCCGCTGGACGCGGCGGGACAGGCGGCGCCGCAACAGCGCAATCCCGCCCGCGCCCTGTTGCTGGCCGGGCTGGTCCTGTTCGTCCTGGTCCTGTTGTTCCTGTTCAGCGCACGCTCGCTGGAGGTCAGGGTCGAGGCGCTGTCCACACCACAGGTCGAGATCGACGGATTCTCGCTGCCCTTCGGCGAGCGCTTCCTGCTGCTGCCGGGCGAGTACACCCTGCGGGTGAGTGCGGACGGCTACCACCCGCAGGAGCTGCAGGTCAGTGTCGACAAGCGCGACACCCAGGTCCTGGAGGTAACCATGGCCGCCCTGCCCGGCCTGGTGTCGATCCACTCGCACCCGGCCGGCGCCAGCGTCAGCGTGGACGGCGAATTTATCGGCCACACACCGCTGGAGGGCCTGGACCTGCGCGCCGGCGTGCGCCGGCTCGAGCTGCAGGAGCCACGCCACCTGCCCCTGGCGACGCAACTGCAGGTCACCGGGCGCGGCGTGCGCCAGGAGCTGGACTACTCGCTGGAACCGGCCTGGGCCGATATCAGCATCGACAGTCGGCCGCCGGGGGCGACCCTGCTGGTGGACGGTGAACCCGCGGGACAGACACCGCTGGTGGCGGAAGTGCCCCAGGGCGAACGCCAGCTGATGCTGCAACTGGACAGCTACGCCGACTGGCAGCAAACCCTGCAGGTCAGCGCCGGCCAACCCCGGGATCTCGGGGTGATCGAGCTGCACAGCGCACCCGGCGAACTGGCGCTGAGCAGCGTGCCCGGCGGCGCCAACGTCACGCTGGACGGCGAGTTCCAGGGGCAAACTCCACTGACCCTGAGCATCGACCCGCTACGGGCGCAGCGACTGGCCGTGTTCAAGCCCGGCTACCGCCGCTATACCGACAGCGTCAGCCTGCCGCCCGCGGCGCGCGACTCGCGCAGTATCGAGCTGCGCCCGCTGCTGGGCGAGCTGCGCCTGCAGGTCTCGCCGGAGCGGGCCGAGGTCTACATCGATGGCCGCGCCGTGGGCCGCGGCAGCCGCACGCTGTCCCTGCCCTCGGTGGAGCACGCCGTGGAGATCCGCCTGGACGGTTACGCCACGGTGCGCCGCCGGGTGACGCCGCGCCCCGGCCTGGAGCAGCTGGTCGACGTGACCCTGCTCACCGAGGAGGCCGCGCGCATGGCCGGCCTGCAGAGCGAGATCACCACGCCGCTGGGCCAGACGCTGCTGCTGTTCCGCCCCGGGGAGTCGCCGCTGGCGAACTTCTCCATGGGCGCCTCGCGGCGCGAACCGGGCCGCAGGGCCAACGAGGTGCTGCACCCGGTGGGGCTGCGGCGCATGTTCTACCTGCAGACCACCGAGGTGACCAACGCGCAGTTCCGCCAGTTCCTGCCGGACCACAACTCGGGCCAGGTGGAGGGCAAGAGCCTCAATCGCGAACACCAGCCGGCGGTGCAGGTGAGCTGGCAGCAGGCGGCCGCGTTCTGCAACTGGCTGAGCCGGCGCGAGGGCCTGCCGCCCTTCTACAGCGAAAACCAGGGCATCATCACCGGTTTCAGGCGCGAGTCCACCGGCTACCGCCTGCCCAGCGAGGCGGAGTGGGCCTGGGCGGCCCGCGCCAGCGGCGAGATACTGCTGCGCTTCCCCTGGGGCGACAGCTTCCCGCCGGTAACGCCGGTGGAGAACTACGCGGACACCAGCTCGGCCTACGTCACGGGCCGCATCCTGAACAATTACAACGACGGCGAGGTCGTCAGCGCCGCCGTGGGCAGCTTCAGGGCCAACCACAACCGCCTCTACGACATGGGCGGCAATGTCGCCGAGTGGGTACACGATGTCTACGCCATTCCCAGCGCCTCGGGCACCACCATGATCGACCCGCTGGGCGCCGCCAGCGGCGACAACTACGTCATTCGCGGCGCCGCCTGGACCCACGCCAAACTGTCCGAGCTGCGCCTGTCCTACCGCGATTATGGGCAAGCCGGGCGCGATGACGTAGGATTTCGCATAGCGCGGTACGCGGAGTAGACCATGTCCACAGGCCCCGGCAAGATACTGTTGCTACTGCTGGTGACGCTGGCGACAGCGCCGCTGGCGGCGCAGGACGAGCCGCAGACGGAGGCAGAGCCCGAGGCCGGAGCGGCGCAAACCCCGGCCCCGGAACCCTCGGTGGAAGCGCAGCAGGAGCGCACACAGGGCGACAGTTCGCCCTTCGACTACGAGGCCTCCGAGGAAATCTCCGACGACAGGTCGGTGTCATTCCCGGTGGACATCTAGCCGCCCACAAACAGGACCGTCCATGAAGCAGAAAATGTCATCCGAGTTCATCTACCAGCTGTTCGCGCTGCTCATCGCGGTCATCGTGGTGCACGCGGTCTACGTCGGCGCGATCCGGCCCAGCGCCAACGCACAGCTGGAACGCGAGGCACAGCTGCAGGCCTCCGGCCAGGAATTCGTCAGCGATCGCAGTCTCGCGGTGGTGATTCGCGATTTCGAGCAGGAGGCCTGTTTCATCCTGCTCATCTGGGCCCTGGCCATCATGGGTTACAAGGGCCGGCGCACGATGCACGAACGCGACCTGCTCGAGCGCCGCCTGCTGGACATCCCCGAGGGCACCAGCGTGCTGCCCGAGGACGCGCGGGAGTACAGTCGCGCGCTGGAGGCCCTGCCGGAGGCGGAACAGGACTACCTGCTCCCGCGCACCCTGCTCACGGCCTTGCAGCGCTTCGCCACCACGGGCAGCATCCAGGCGGTTTCCGACACCGTCAAGGAAAACTGCGAGGTCGAGTCCGACCGCCTAGACTCGGAGATGTCCATGGTGCGCTACATCGCCTGGGCCATACCCTCCATCGGTTTCATCGGCACCGTGCGCGGCATCGGCGACGCCCTGGGGCAGGCCTACAAGGCCGTCGAGGGCGATATCTCCGGGGTCACCGCCAGTCTCGGCGTGGCTTTCAACAGCACCTTCGTCGCCCTGGTCCTGAGCATCATCATCATGTTCTGCCTGCACCAGCTGCAACTGTCCCAGGAACGCCTGGTGCTGGACTGCCAGCGCTATGCCGACAAGCGCCTGCTGCGCTTCCTGGTGGCACACTGATGCAGCCGGCCCTGCTCGACCTGCACGACTGCAACCTGCAGTTGTGGCACGGCGACAACCATGTGCAGAGCCCCGGGTACGCGCTGTGGCAGAACAACAACTACGTTTTCGGCACCGCCGCGCGGGCGGCCGCGCGCCTGCGGCCACGGGAGATCAACACGCGTTTCTGGTGGCAACTGGGCACCGAGGCGCTGCAACCGGCGCTGGGACCCGCGCGGCACACCGCGGACCTGGTGCACGCGCACCTGCTGGACCTGCACCGACAGGCGGGCGAACCCGCCGAAGTCGTCCTCGCGGCCCCGGGCAGCATGCGCCACGAACAGCTGTCGCTGCTGCTGGGAATCGTGCAGCAGTGCCCCTTCGACGCCGTCGGCCTGGTCAATCGCAGCGTCGCGCTGGGCAGCCTGTGCGCCCCGCACGCATCGCTGCGCCACCTGGAGATTCAGATGCACCAGGCAGTGCTCAGCGAACTGCAGGTAGAGGACGGCGAGTTGCGCCTGCAGCGCACGGCGCCACTGCCCGGCTGCGGCCTGCTGCAGTTGCAGGAACGCCTGGTCGAGGTCATCGCCGGCGCCTTCGTACGCCAGACCCGCTTCGACCCGCGGCGCAAGGCGGACAGCGAGCAGGCGCTGTACGACGCCCTGCCCGGCGTCCTGCGGGAATTGCGCGCGGCGGGCGAGGCCAACGTCGAGGTCAACGGCTACCGCGCGCGGGTGGCGCTGGCGCAAACACTGGATGCCGGCGCGCGCCTGTTCGATGCACTGCAGGGCGCCGGGGTGGACAGCGCGCCAGACAACCTGCTGCTCGCCGATCCGCTGACGGGCCTGCTGCCCGGCATGGCCGAGCGCTTCCCCACCGCCCGGGTGCTGGAAGGCAATGCGATGCGCACCGTCCTGGACGCACACGGCGAGCGGCTGCTGCAGCGCAGCGAGGCGCTGGATTTCATCTCGGTCCTGCCGCTGGCCAGCGGCGGCGCCAGCGCTGCGGCCGTGCAGACGCCAGCGGCGCCGGCGGCGCCGCGCGGGCCACAACCCACCCACCTGTTGCGCGATGCGCTGGCGCTACCGCTGCAGGCGGCGGGGACAGCGCTGGACAACGGCTGCGAACTGTACCGCGGCGAGGACGGCTGGCTGCTGCGCGGCCAGGACACGCAACTGCTGGTGAACGGCGCGGTCTATAATCCTGGACAGACGCTCTGCGCCGGCGACGAGATCGGTCTCGGCGCGGGGCGCAGGGCCCTGCTGATCACGGTCGAGGCGTAGCGTGTATGGCGAGGAAAAAACGCGCCTTCGAAACCTTCAACCTGAGCTTCCTGGACATCATGTCCTGCGGCTTCGGCGCCGTGGTGCTGGTGTTTTTGATCATGAACCACGCGGTGGAGCGGCAGACCATCGACCTCAACGAGAACCTGCTGTCGGAAGTCAGCCTCATAGAACAGGACATCCGCGACGGCGAGGCCGGCCTGGTGGAGCTGCGCAACACGCTGTCCAGCATGGACCTGGCAATCGTCGAGGCCCAGGGACTGGCCACGCGCATCATCGACGAGCGCGACGAGTTCCGCGCGCAGATCGAGTCGTTGCAGCGCGACGGCTACAGCGATGACGAGGACCTGGAGGCGCTGAAGGCCGAGGTGCTGGCGCTGGAGGAATCGGTGCAACAGTTGCGCATGGAGGCCGAGGAAAACTCCGGCAACAACGCGCGCGCGTTCGTCGGCGAAGGCAACCGGCAGTACCTCACCGGGCTAAACCTGGGAGGCGAGCACATCGCCATCCTGCTCGACGTCTCCTCGAGCATGCTGGCCGAACGGCTGGTGCAGATATTTCGCCTGCGCATCCGCGACGATGCGGTCAAGCGCGCAGCGGGCAAGTGGCAACGCAGCGTGTCCACGGTGGACTGGCTCACCGCGCAACTGCCCATCGCCGCGAAATACCAGGTTCTCACCTTCAATACCGAGGCGGCGTTCGCGCTGCCCGCCTCCGCCGGCAAGTGGCTGGACGTGGCCGACCAGGCCAGCCTGGAGCAGATTTCCCGCAAGCTGCACGACATCGTCCCGACGGGGGGCACCAGCCTGGAGAACGCCTTCCTGGCGCTGCGCCAGCTGAACCCCGCCCCGGACAATATCTTTCTCATTACCGACGGCCTGCCCACCCAGGGCAGGCAGGCCCCGCGGGGCAACAAGGTGAGCGGCCGCCAGCGGCTGGAGCTGTACAGCCAGGCGATCCGCCAGCTGCCGGCCAACGTGCCGGTGAACGTCATCCTGGCGCCCATGGAGGGCGACCCGCTGGCGGCCGCCGAATTCTGGAAGCTCGCGGCGATGACCCGCGGCTCCTTCCTCAGTCCCTCCCGGGACTGGCCCTAGGGAGCACACAGCCATGGCCAGGACACGACGCGCCCCCGAACAGTTCTCCCTGTCCTTCCTGGACGTGATCTGCTGTGGCTTCGGCGCCGTCATCCTGTTGCTGATGATCACCAAGACCGTGGAACCGCAGATCATCGAGGCGTCGACGGTCAACCTCGAGGGACGGCTGGCCGCCTTACAGGAACAGCTGTTCGAGCTGCGCGGGGAAACGCGGGTGCTGAATCGCGACCTGAACGCAAAGCAGGAACAGCTGTCTGAACACGAGGAGCGCATCGCGATCCTGCGCGGCCAGCTGGCCAGCGCCCGTTCGCGCTTCGACAACCTGCAGGTGCAGTCCAGCGCCAACCTGGTGATCAACAACCAGCTGGCGCTGGCCCGGCAACAGCTCACCGCGGAGATGGAGCGGCTGCTGGGCCCGCAGTACCAGGTGAAGAACCAGCTGATCGGGGGCATCCCGGTGGACAGCGAGTACATAATTTTTATTATCGACACCTCCGGCTCCATGTTTTCCTACGCCTGGGAGCGGGTGCTGCGCGAGGTGGAAAACGTGCTCAGCATCTACCCCGAGGTCAAGGGCGTGCAGGTGCTCAACGGCGACGCGCAGTACATGTTCAGCAGCTACCGCGGGCGCTGGATTCCGGACACCCCCGCGCGACGCAAGGCCATCATGCACAACCTGCGCGGCTGGCACCGCTTCGACCCCTCCAACCCGGTCAAGGGAATCGTCACGGCGATCAGGACGTTCTACTCGCCGGACAAGAAAATCAGCCTTTATATTTTCGGCGACGACTTCAAGGGCGGCTCCACCGACGAGGTGATCGACACGGTCGATCGCATCAACCGCGAGGACGCCCAGGGCAACAGGCTGGTGCGCATTCACGCGGTGGGCTTCCCGGTGGTGGTCCAGGCCGATCCGTCACAACAGGCCAGCGGTCTGCGCTTCGCCAATCTCATGCGCGAACTGACGCACCGCAACGGGGGTACCTTTGTCGGGCTCAATGACTACCGCTAGCCGCGTTGCGGCGCTGTTCCTGCTGGCACTGCTGGCGGCCTGCGGGCCCGCGCACGTCGTGGTGCAGGGCGACTTCCCCGAGCCCCTGCTGGATCCACTGCCGCTGACCCTGGGCGTGTGGTACGACGAGGAGTTCGCCGGCCACGAGTTCTTCGACGAGGCCGCCGCGCGCAACGAGTCGAGCTGGATCGTCAGCACGGGTGAATCCCAGGTGCAGATGTGGGATACGCTGCTCGGCGGCATGTTCCGGGAATTGGTGCACATGAAAGGCGAGCCGGGGCCTGGCCAAATGAACCAGGTGGTGGACGGCGTACTCATTCCACAGGTCGACGAGCTGCAGTACGCGATACCCGCGCACACCAGCGTCAAGGTCTACGAAATCTGGATGCGCTATCGCTTCAGGCTGGTCACCACCGGCGGCAAGCCGATCGCCGAATGGACCATGACCAGCTACGGCAAGACGCCCACCGCCTTTCTGCAAAGCGACGAGGAGGCGGTCAACCTCGCCGCGGTCATGGCCCTGCGCGATGCGGGCGCGCACTTTGTCACGTCCTTCGCCCGGGTGCCCGCGGTGAGCGACTGGCTGCGCGCCAGGGGCGTACCGGCGCCGGGGAGCGCACTGTGAACGGTATCGCCCGCGCGCTGCTGGTGAGCCTGGCGCTGTTCGCGCTGGGCGGTTGCGTAACCGCCCAGGTGGACGAAATGGTCTTCAATGAACCCACCGAGGGGATCGGCGATGCCAGCGTGGTAATCCTGGGGCGGCGCCACGCCAGCGACTACGATACCGAGCCGGAGTTTGTGCGCTGCGTCGGCAAGTACATCTCGTCCCGCGACCCGGCTATCAATGTCATCGGTGAACTGCAATTTCTCAACGAGCTCTACCCCTGGTTTGAACCGCGCACCGCACCGCTCAATGCCCGCGACATCGAACGCCTGACACGCCAGCCGGCAGTGGCGCGCAAGATGGAGGCCCTGAAAACCGAGTACATGATCTGGATAGACGGCAGCACGGTACGCGGTGAATCCGCCGGTTCCATGACCTGCGCGATCGGCCCGGGCGGCGGCGGCTGCTTCGGCTTCGGCACCTGGAGCGACGACGCCGACTACGAGGCGACGATCTGGGACTTCACCGACCGTGCGGAGGTCGGACGCGTCAATACCTCCGCCAGCGGCCAGTCCTACATGCCCGCGGTGGTACTGCCCATCCCGATCATCGCGCCGGTGCAGGGCACCGCCTGCGACGGCATTGCCGAGCAACTACTGCAGTTCCTCTCCAGTGAGTACTGACAGCCAGGGACAGGAGGCGAGAGTATGAAGCAAGCCGTTTGCCGCGCCGGGATCTTCGCCCCCACCCTGCTGGCGCTGCTGTTGCTGCTCGGCGGCTGCAGCGTCAACCCCGCCACCGGCGGCGCCAACGTGGTGTTCTCCAGCGCCTCGGGTGAGGCCAGCGTCGGCAGGGAGATGTACGATGAACTGGTGGCGGAAGGGGCGGTCTACGACGACCCGGACCTGCAGGCCTACGTGACGCGGGTCGGCCAGGAACTGGTGCGCCACAGCGACATGCCGGACCGTGAGTTCACCTTCACCGTGATCGACAGCCCGGAGATCAACGCTTTCGCCACGCCCGGCGGCTACGTCTACATCAACCGCGGGCTGCTCGCTTACCTGGACAACGAGGCGGAACTCGCCGGCGTGCTGGGCCACGAAATCGGTCACGTCACCGCGCGCCACTACGGTCGGCGCAAGGCGGCCACCGCCGGCGCCAACGTCGCCGCCGTGACCACCTATATCCTTACCGGCAGCGGCGACCTCGCCCAGGCCTCCACCCTCTACGGCGCGGAACTCATCAGCGGCTACGGGCGCGACATGGAGCTGGAGGCGGACAGCCTCGGCGCGCGCTACATGCATGCCACCGGCTACGACCCCGACGCCATGTTCGAGGTCATCGGCGTACTCAAGTACCACGAGCAGTACCAGCGGCTGAAAGCCAGGGCGGGTGGCCAGCAACAGCAAACCTACCACGGCCTGTTCGCCAGCCACCCGCGCAACGACCAGCGCCTCAAGGAAGTGATCAATACCGCGGCGCAGCTGGACCTGGATACCTGGGTGCCGGACCCTGCCGAGCCCGGGGAATTCCGCCGCGTCGTCCAGGGCCTGGTTTGGGGAGAGAGCGTGCAGGGGCAACGCGCGGAAAACCGCTACTACCACAACCGGCTGGCGTTTACCGTCGAACACCCGCCGGGCTGGCAGGTGGATGCTGGCGCCAACGCCATTGTCCTGCGCGACCCGGAAGGCGCCGCGCAGCTGAAGATCCTGCTGCAACGGCGCGATGTCACCACCCAGCCCAGGCAGGTGCTGGAGGACAACGCGGGAGGCACCCTGAGTATCGGCGAGGAACTGGACCAGGCCGGGCTCAAGGGTTACACGGCAGTGGCCAGCAACGGCAGTGTCTCGCGGCGCCTGGCGGTGGTGGACTACCAGGCCTACAGCTACCTGTTCGAAGGCAGCGCCGCCGACCTCGCCGCGCGCGATGCCGAGTTGCTGGCGATCATCGAGAGCTTCCGCCCCATACACCCGCGCGAGCGCCTGGCCGCCAACCCGCGCCATATTCACTATATCCAGATGCCCCGGGGCGCCACACTGGAGAGCCTCGCCGCCGGCACTCGTATCGACGACGCGGAAACCATGCTGCGCCTGATCAACGGGTTCTACCCCCGCGGGGAACCGCGTACCGGCGACTGGATCAAGGTGATTCGCTAGCGTCCGGCAACCGCCACAACCTGGCGTTGCGCGCGTCGTAAGACCCGGGCGGGAAGGCCGTGACCGGCACGGCGCCGCGCTCGGCGAGAAACGCCTGCAGCTGCTTGAACTCCCCCTGCGCGCTGTAGCTACCCATACCGTAGGCGGCGCCCAGGTCGACGCGCCCGGCCGGTGCCCAGCGCCCGTTGTACAGGTAGCGGCGCAAGCGACGCGCCTCGGCACGCGACTGCCCCGTGGTGAACAGTACCCAGCGAATATTGAAGCGCTGGACCACCTCCTGCAGCGACAGCTCGTGGTGATCGACGCGGTATACCGCGTCGTCGCCAAAGTACACGTCGGTCTGCAGCGGGCGGCGCCCGGGTGAGTAGATGGCGACGCTTGGCAATATCAGTAGCCGGTTGGAGGCGTCCACGGAACCGCGCAGCGCGCGGTAAACATTGCCCCAGTGGCTGGCGTAACTCGGCACGTAGCGCGCGTCGACCAGGAATGCGCGATAGCCGCGCGCCAGGGACTGCGCGTCGGGCAAGGCCGGCTGCGCCCAACTGCGCGCAAAGCGTCGATCGGCGATATTGAACGCCGAATAGGCGGCAACGTTGGCGACCACCAGCAGCGCCGCGACAACGCCGCACGCCAGCGTCGAGACCAGCGCGTGGCGGCGCGCGGCCAGGTCGACACAGGTGAAGATGCCAATCAACAGCAGCGGCAGCAACGGCAGGAAACCGCGGGAGAACAGCGTGTCGAAAAACAGCGCGTACACCGCGACAAAGGCCGCGGGGACCAGCAGGCAGAACTGCGCGGCGCGCAGGTGCGGTCGCAGCGCCGCGGCGCCGCCGCCCCTGAGCGCCAGCAAGGTATAGAGCACGGACGCGGCATACAGCAGCGCCGCGGTCGTGGACATGCTGCCGACCAGCGCGTCCCACAGGAAGCGGCCGACCACCTCGGGGTAGAAACCTTCCGCGGAGAAAACCGCGGCGAGCCGCGGCGAGATTTCGCCCCACTGTATGACCAGCGCCAGTAACGCGGCAGCGGCCGGCAGGCCGAGAAACGCCAGCAGCCAGCGCAGCCCGGTCGCGGCGCCCAAGCCTGCGCGCCGCGCTGCGAGCAAGACGTACAGGGCCAGCACCGGCGCCAGCAGCACCAGTTCCTCGTGGGTGAGCGTGGCCGCGGCCAGGCACAGCCCGGACAGCGCCAGGCGCGGCCAGGCGGCGCCCCGCCTGGCCAGGCCCGCGACGAGCAGGAGCAGACAGAGCAGGACGTAGAAGGTGGAGGCGGTGTGCGGCAGTTCCTGGCGCGCGGACCACACCGCCACGGGCAACAGCGCGTACACCGCGCTGGCTGCCAGCACTACGACCGCGCGCCGACTCAGGCGCCAGGCCAGCAGCGCCAGCAGCAGCAGGTTGAGCCCGTCCAGCAGCACATTGCCCAGCTTGATGGCGTAGTCCGTGTGCCCGAACAAAAGCAGCGCTAGGGCGTTCATGCCGAGCAGGACCGGGCGAAATACCACCACACCCTGGCCCACGCTGAAACCGAAGTCGCCGCGCAGCCAGTATTCCGCCAGGGTGTAATAGTAGATCGTGTCGTTGCCGCCGACGCCCATGTCGAGCAGGCCCTGCAGGCGCAGCGCCAGCGCCGCCGCCAGGGGCAACAACAACCACAGCCAGGGCGGCCGCCGTCGCGCGACGGTTTCAGTCACGCGCCTGCACAAGCACCCAGGGCGCGGCCACCACCGCCCACAAGCGTCTGTCCGCCTCGAACCACGCGCCGGCCTGCGCCTCACTCACCGCGGCGACGGCGCCGCTGGCGATCCAGTCCTGGAACGCCTGCGTGTCGTCCAGCCCCAGGGCGACCGCCACCTCCACCAGGTCCAGGTCCGCCGCCACGGCAATCACGCTACCCCGGGCGTAGTGGGTCTGCAGGTCCTGCCAGGGGATGCGCGCGGTCTGTGCGAGGTACTCCCGGCGCAGCAACTCCCGGCGCGAAGCCGCGGCGTCAGCCATAGCGGGAGTCGGCCACGAAGGGGTTGGTCTGGCGTTCCTGGCCGAAGGTGGAGGTCGGCCCATGGCCGGGAATGAAGGTGATATCGTCGCCCAGCGGGAACAGCTTGCCGCGGATGCTCTGCACGAGTTCCTCGTGGTTACCGCGGGGGAAATCGCTGCGGCCGATGGAACCCTGGAACAGGACATCGCCTACCCAGGCCACTTTCTGCGGCTCATAGAAGAACACCACGTGGCCCGGCGTGTGTCCGGGACAGTGCAGGACTTGCAGCACCTGCTCGCCAACGGTCACGCTATCGCCCTGCTCCAGCCAGCGGTCCGGCTCGAAGGCATCCGCGTGGGGGAAGCCGGACATCTCGCAGAACTGCGGCAGGCCCTGCAGCCAGAACAGGTCCTCGCGCTGGGGCCCCTCGATGGGCACACCGAGCTGCCGGCGCAGCACGTCCGCCGCGGCACAGTGGTCCATGTGGGCGTGGGTGAGCAGGATCTTTTCCACCTCGCCGGACAGCTTTTCCACCGCCGCGAGAATACGCTCCACGTCGCCGCCGGGATCGACGATGGCGGCGCGGCCGCTGCTCTCGCACCTGATCACAGAGCAATTCTGCTGGTAGGGCGTGACGGGGACGATGGCGCACTGTATAGACATGGCGAAACGGCTTCCGGGGTTGCTCGAAAGGCGCCTATGCTACCACAGCGCGTTCAGGCACCGGCGGGCGTCTGCTCCTCGCGCGCGCCGTTCTGGTCCGCCCGTGGATCGAGGTAAACCTGTTCGTCGAGCTGCTTTTCACTGCTTGCCACCACCAGGGAGACCGTGGCGTCGCCAGTGACGTTGACCGCGGTGCGCACCATGTCCAGCAGGCGGTCCACCCCGATGATCAGCGCGATGCCCTCCACCGGCAGCCCCGCCTGCTCCAGGACCAGGGCCAGGGTGATCAGGCCGACACCGGGCACGGCGGCGGTGCCGATGGACGCCAGGGTCGCGGTGAGAATCACGGTGATGTAGGCGGTCATCGACAGCTCGATGCCGTACACCTGGGAAATGAACACGGTGGCCACCCCCTGCATGATCGCCGTCCCGTCCATGTTGATGGTGGCGCCCAGTGGCACGGTAAAGCCCGCCACCGAGTTGTGCACGCCCAGGCGCCGTTCCACGGTGCGCAGGGTTACGGGCAGCGTCGCCCCGGAGGACGCCGTGCTGAAGGCGAACGCCCAGACCGGGCGCATCTTGTCGATGAGAATTCTCGGCGACAGTCCCGTCAGGGTCTTGAGCATGGCGGTGTAGACCACCAGGGCATGGAATACCAGCACGCTGAGTACGGTGAAGAAGTAGGCCGCCAGGTCCATGATGGCGCCAATGCCCATCGTCGAGAACAGCCGCGCCAGCAGGGCAAATACCCCGTAGGGCGCCAGGGCCATCAGCACCTCGACGATTTTCATCACCACCACTTCAAGATCGCGGAAGAAACTGGCGATGCGGCGACCCGGCTCCCCGGCATGGGAGATGGCGTAACCGAGCAGCAGGGCGAAGACGATGATCTGCAGCATCTTGCCCTCGGCCATCGCGCGCACCGGGTTGGAGGGGAAGATATCGACCAGCACATCCGCCAGCGGCGGTGGCGATGTCGCCTGGTAGCTGGCCTCGACCGCCAGCTGTACCTTGTTGCCGGGGCCGATGAGTACCGAGAAAAACAGCGCAACGCTGACCGCGATGGCTGTGGTGACCAGGTAAAAGCCCATGGTCTTTACCGCGATGGGACCCATGCGCGAGCTGTCGCCCAGCGAACAACTGCCGCAAATCAGGGACACGAACACCAGGGGCACCACCACCAGTTTCAGCGAGGCGACGAAGATCCGGCCGACCACGTCGAACAGTCCACCGATCAGGTAGTCCTCCACCCCCACGCGGAAGCCCTGGGGCACACCGCTGGTGTGCAGGAGCAGGTTGAACAGGGAGCCCAGGGCGATACCCGCCACCATGGCGAGGAGAATCCGGTTGGTGAGGCTCATTCGGGGCAGGGACCGGTCAGCACCTGGGCCACCTGGTCATCGGCGCAGGCGTTACACGGCGAGGCATACTCCTGCTGCCTGCCGTCGGCCAGGACGGCGCAGGTGGGGTTGTATTCCATGGTACAGACCTGCGGCCGGGGCTCGGGGCAGGCGCTTGTCACCGGCCCCGAGGCACAGGCGACAAGCGTCAGGACAAGGACAACACCGCAGGTGTGACGCATAGGATTCTCCCCGCAAGGCGCAGTTTCAGGCTAGGCGAAGCCTAACATCTAGGCGCGCGCGGCGCATCCCGCAATCGCCCGGGCCGGCCTAACGGGAGCCCTCGCGCAGCATATGGCGCGCCACCTCGATGGAGCCCAGGTAGCTGTCGATATCGATGTACTCACCGGTGCCGTGGACGCTGCTGGCCTGACTGGCGCTGATGCGCATGCCGTGGAAGCGGTACTGGTTCTGCGCCAGGTCGATGTAGTGCCGGGTATCGGTGGTGGCGGTGAGCAGCGAGGGCACCACCACGACATCCGGGTAGACCGCCGTGGCCGCCGCAGCGATAACCGCAAAGCCCTCGGCCTCGTGATCCGCCACCGGGGGGATATTGTCCCACTCGCTGGCGATCACCTGAACCTGCGGGTCGTCGACCAGGCGGGTGATACGCTGCACCACCTGCTCCGGGGTCGTCCCTGGCAGCAGGCGAAAATTCACCTTGGCCTCGGCGCGCTGCGGCACCACATTTTCCTTCACCCCGGCGTTGAACATGGTCAGCGCCGTGGTGGTGCGCACGAAGGAATTGGTCAGCCTGTCCTGGCTCATCTGCCCCGCCACCAGGGAGCCGGTGAGCCACAGGTTGTCGAAGATGAAGCGCTGCGGCTGCTCCAGGTGGGGCGCCAGCCCGGTGAGCATGGCGGCGACGGGACCCGGCAGTTCCGGCGGGAAGGGGTTGCTCTCGATTTTCTCCAACGCCGCCGCGAGGCGCCCGATGGTGCTGATCCGCGGCGGCCGCGAGGAGTGGCCACCCTCGCCGGTGGCGACCAGGGTGAGCGTGACATAGCCCTTCTCGGCGACATTGATCATGGCCACGGGGCGCCCGGGCAGCAGCGGGTTGTCGGTCACGATCATACCGCCCTCGTCGACCATCCAGTGAAACTGCCAGCCGCGCTCGCGCATACGCGCCGCCAGGGCGGCGGCGCCGGCATCGCCGCCGATCTCCTCGTCGTGCCCGAAAGCCAGCACGATGCCGCGGCGCGGCGCGTAACCCTCCGCCAGCAGGGACTCCGCCGCCTCGAGCAGGCCCAGCACGCCCTGCTTGTCATCGAGCGTGCCGCGCCCATGAATGCGGCCGTCCGCGATCACCCCGGCGAAGGGCGGATGCGGCCAGTCAGCCTCGGTGCCCGGCTCGATCGGCACCACGTCAATGTGCGCCGTGAACAGTATCGGCGCCAGGCGCGAGTCGCTGCCGGGCCAGTGCAGCAGCAGGCTGTAATCGTTCACCGTTTCCACGGACAGCGAGTCGAAAACACGCGGGTAACTGGCGCGCAGGAACGCGTGGAAGCGGCGGAATTCGGCGTGCTCCACGCGCCCCGGCTCCTGGTAACTGATGGTGCGGAACCGCACGCCCTGCGCCAGGCGCTCGACGGGAGGCTGCGCCTGCACTTGCGCCGCGACGAGAAATGCGCCGAGGCAGAGGATGGCGGGAAGGCGTGACATGACCGGTCTCCTGTATCAGGGCGGGGGCAGATCCCGGGGGAACAGGCTGTCCTCGAGTTCGGCGCAACCTTGCACCAGGGCGCGCCAGTCGTCAATGTCCAGCGACAGGCGCACATAGCCCGCGGTCGGCAGGTTATCCAGCAGCGGCCGGCCGCACAACAGGTTGACCAGTTCGGTCAGGGCCGGGTTGTGGCCCAGGATGAATACACTGCGCGCGGTGGCGGCTTGCCGCGCGAGCCACTGCCACAGGTCGGTCGCGGCAAACGTGTACAGGGCCTCATCGATACGGTGCGCCTGCCTGGCCAGGGCCGGCCAGCCCTCACACAGCCCGTCCAGGGTCAGCTGGGCGCGCCGCGCCGGGCTGACGTGCAGCGGCTGCGCCGCCATGCGCTGCGCCAGCGCCCGTCCCATACGCGGCGCCGCGCGACGCCCGCGACGGTTGAGGCCGCGCTGGCGATCCGCCAGTCCCGGCTCATCCCAGGCCGACTTGGCGTGTCGCAGCAGGTGCAGCGCCTTCATTGCATGTATCGACCCTTCCGTTGTGTCTCAGTGTAGCGGACGCGCCTGAATCCGTCGCCGGGAACCGCCCCGGGTACGCCGCGCCGGGCAGCGGCGACAGACAGACGGTCTATACTGGCACAGAACGGGCCGGCAAGGCCGCGCAAGGGAGGTCGCAATGCAACAGTCAGTCAGCTTACGGGATTACATGCTGGTCAATCCCGTCAGGGTCCGCCCCGATGACAACCTCCTCGACGCCATGCAGGTGATCATCGACAACAAGATATCCGGCGTGTGTGTGGTGGACCGGGAATACAACCTGGTGGGCATCCTGTCCGAACTCGACTGCCTGCGCGCGGTGCTCACCGCGACCTACAACAACGGCGGCATCGGCACCGTGGCCGACCATATGGCGGCGGACAACCTGGTGGTCGCGCACCCCAACGAGGACATCGTCGATGTCGCCCAGGACATGTTGCTGAAGAACAAACGGCGGCGCCCGGTGGTCGAGGACGGCAAACTCATCGGCCAGATCACCTGTCGCCAGTTGCTGGGCGCGATGAAAAAGTTCCGCGGCTGAGCGCAGCCGGGCTCACTCGCTGTGGAGGAGCGCGCAGGCGCTCAGCAGAATGTCCGCCGCCTCCTCCTCCGCGTCGACCACCTGCAGCATCTGCAGGTCCGGCTCCGACACAAAGCCCATTGCCAGGGTCTGGTCGCGCAGCCAGTCGAGCACGCCCTGCCAGTACTGACTGCCGACCAGCACGATGGGCCTGCGCCGCATTTTCCCGGTCTGCACCAGGGTTAGCAGTTCGAACAACTCGTCGATGGTGCCGAAGCCGCCCGGGAATACCGCAAAGCCCAGGGCGTAGCGAATGAGCAGGAACTTGCGCGTAAAAAAGTAGCGGAAGTCCAGGTCGATATCGAGGTAGGGGTTGGCCAGTTGTTCGTGGGGCAGCTCGATATTCAGTCCCACCGATTTGCCGGATCCCTCCCTGGCGCCCTGGTTGGCCGCGGCCATGACGCCGGGCCCCCCGCCGGTGACCACGGCGATATCACGTTCCGAGAGCAACCTGGCCAGCTTGCGCGCACCGCGGTATTCTGGGTCCTCCGGCCGTGAACGCGCACTGCCGAAGATGCTGACCGCCGGGCCGATATTACCCAGGCTCTCGATACCCGTGCGCAACTCGCCTTCGATGCGGTCCAGGCGCTGCTCTTCGCGCTGGCTCAGGCCGACTCCCGCCGCGGCAATCAGTGTGTCATCGTCCACGTGTCCTCCACCCTCGCCGCATCGCGCGGGCCACAGGTCAGTGCCCCGCCTGCCCGGACGCGCGCCAGGCCAGGAGCCATTCCTCGAACTCCTGCGGCGGTAGCGGGCGACTGAAATAGTATCCCTGGCCGTAATCGCAGCCAAGGCTCCTGAGCAGTTCCATGGACGCCCGGTCCTCCACGCCCTCGGCGACCACCGACAGGCCGAAATGGCGGGCGATCTGCACCATGATTTTCACCAGTTCGCGATTTCCCGCCTCGCGTGTCAGCGACATGACAAAGCTCTTGTCGATCTTCAGCTCCGTGGCGGGGATATGCTTGAAGTAGGACAGGGAGGAGTAGCCGGTGCCGAAATCGTCGATGGAGATGTTCACACCGCTGTCGCGAATGGCCAGGAGATTGTTCAGCCCCGCGTCCTTGTCGCCGATAATCGCGTCCTCGGTGACCTCCAGGGTCACACGCGCAGGTTCCACCCCCCAGATGGCAATGGCGTCGCGGAATACCGCCTGCAGGTCCGGGTTACTCACCAGGCCCGCCTGTACGTTCACCGCCAGCCCAAGGTCCAGCGAGGCCTGCCAGCGCTGCAACTGGCGCATGCTCTGGTACACCACCCACTTGGCCAGCTCGAAGGAGCGGCCCATGCCCTCGACCATGCTCACCAGCAACTCGGGCGCCACCGGGTCACCGTCAGGGGAGGTCCAGCGCAGCAGGGTCTCTGCACTGTCGACACCACCATCCTGCAACCTGACTTTGGGCTGGTAGTACAGTTCCAGCTCGTTGTCGCGCAGGGCCTGCGCCAGCTGCTGCTCCAGCTGGTAGCCCTGGAAATCATCGTTCCCGTCGCCCAGCAATCCCTCCAGGTCCAGCTCACCGCCGCGCTTGACATGGCGCAGGGAAGACTCGGCGAGCGCAAACATGGCGGCGTATTCCCCCCGGGCGCGGCGGTTGATCGCCAGTCCGAACTTGAATTCCGGCGCCGCGACGTCCGGCGTCGCGCCCAGTTCCTCGTGCAAGACCGTCTTGACCCGGTTGAGGGCGAGCACCACCAAGGCGGGATTGTCCAGCCGCGGCAGGATGAACGCGAAGGCGTGACTGCCGATGCGAAACACCGTGTCCGGCAATCTGGAAATCGAGAGCAGTGCCCGGTGCGTCTGTTGCAGCACCTGGTCGCCGTGCTCGTAGCCCCGGTTCTGGTTGATGCGCGCGAGGTTGGCGATATCGATCAGCAGGAGAGCGAGGTTTGTCTCGTCCGCCCGGGCCTCCTCCGTGGCCGCGCGCAGGGCGGCCAGGAACTGCGTCCGCTGCAGGTCGGGCATGTTGTCGGCACCTGGCATCGACTCAGAGCGATATAGCGGTCATGTCGATACCGTAGGCGCCTGGCTCCAGGCTGTCGACGATATCCAGGGGCGCGCCGTCTCCGGTGCGTGTTTCGTTGAGCAGGTCGACGCTCTTGGGCAGCGCCAGGGCTTGCTTGTCCGCGTCCAGCACCACCAGCACCCGCGGGCGCAGACGCCGCGTGCGGTATTCCGCGACGACCACACCGACCTCGCCCGAGGACAACTCCACCAGCGAGCCGGCCGGGTAGATGCCCACCGCCTGGATGAACTCCTCGACCAGTTCCGCCTGGAAATCACAATCCTTCCACTCGTAGAGCACCTTCACCGCCTGGGAGGGCGAGATCGCGCGTGAATAACTGCGTGGACTGGTGATGGCGTCGTAACAGTCGACGATCGCGGCGATGCGCGCAAACACCGGTATGGCGTCGCCGGACAGCCCGTTCGGGTAGCCGGAACCGTCGTGGCGTTCATGGTGGTGGGCGATCATGTCGATGACATCGGTGTTCATCAGCCCGGTGCTTTCGATCATTTCTACCCCGAGGCGGACATGGCCGCGCACCTGATCGAACTCCGCTTCCGTCAGTGGCCTGCTGGCGTTCAACAGCTCCCTGTCCAGGCCCAGTTTGCCAACGTCAAACAACAGCCCGCCGATGGCCAGGGAGCGCAGATCCGCCTTGGGTAAACCCAGCTGGCGCCCCAGCGCCACGGCCCAGATCGAGGCACCCAGGGAGTGCTGGTAGGTGTACTGGTCCTCCTGCTTCATGCGCGCCAGCCAGATACAGGCGTCGGGGTTGCGCATGACGCTGTCGATCATGGGGTCGACAGACTTCTTCGCCCGCACCACGTCGATCGTGCCACCGCTGGCGACCTTGTCGAAGATCTCGTCGATGCCCTCGGACAGCGACTGCACTGCATCCTTGGCCTTGGGGTACTCGTCCGACCAGTTGCTGGCGTCGCGGTAGGATTTCAGTTGGCGCTGCGTGAAAAGTTCCTGGATGGGGCGGCGCGGCCTGGTGCGCACCTTGCGCTCCAGGGACGCCGGCGGCTGCTTGCTCTGCAGCGTGTCGACATACACGTAACTGCAGTATTCCTGCAGGCGCGCAATGTCCTCCTCGGTCTCGATGGTAAAACCCTGCAGCAGGAAAGGCGTCTCCAGCCAGGGACGGTCGAGGCTGGACACATACATTCCCAGTTCAAGATCGGCAGTGAGAACCTTTACTGTTTCTAGCATTGTTGTTGTCGTATAAGCAGCGCGGTCACTGCGGCAGATTATCCTGAATTGAAACGAAAATCCCTAGTGACCACGATTCAATAGTGTGTATTTATCACGCCAGCCGGGCGCCCCTCGCCGGCCGCACCTCGCCGGCCACACCTGGCCGGCGGCACCTACTCCCACCCGAAGTCTGCGGCGCCAAGTTCCAGTGTCACCTCCCCGCTCCCCTCGACCCGGCTGCGCAACCAGGGCGCCGCCGCCGGCAGCAGTCCCGGGCTGCTGTAGAGCAGCGGCAGGGTGACCAGCAGGGTGTCGCCGAAATCGTTCAGGCGCAACTGGTGGCCGGGCCCGCCGCGGGTCTGCCGCAGTTGCAGTTCGTCCCAGGCGACCTCCACCCCGTGCCGCTGCTGCCAGGCGATATCGTGGGCGAGGCCGATCAGTTCCACCAGCAACTGCTCACAGGTCATACGCGCCCGCGGCAGGTCCGCGCCCGCGCTGAACAGCACCCGCACACCGCCGTAGGTGCACACCGGGCCGTCGGGGTTGAAGGACCAGCCCGGTCGCACCCGCCCCGCGGAGAGCGGAATCGGGCGCCGCCCGGGGTCGGCGGCGGTGAACTGGTCACAGCGGTGACGTCGGCAGAAACTGTCGAGCAGCGCCTGCTCGAACAGCGCCTGCTCCGCCATGCGCGGATGGCTGAGGATCACCGTGCGCTGCGCCACGATGATCGCCAGCGGTTGCCCCGTCGCCACCTCGAGGTAGACGGGAAAGCCCATCTCGATGTCCTCCACCAGGGGAGACAGGCGGCTGGCGTAGTTTTCCACCGCCCGTGACCACGCCAGCAGCTTGGCGTCGCCATCCCTCGCCTGTGCCTCGGCGCGCGCCTGTTCCGCCTCCGCCACGTAGGCCTCGCGCAGGCGCTGCAGGGCCAGGGCGGCGAACTCGGCTTGCAGGCCGGGTTCCGCGCCCTGCAAATAGGCAGCCGTGCGCTGGAAGCGTGACTGCGGCCCCGGCTCCACCGCGCCGGGTTCCACCGGGCCGGGTTCTACCGGGCCGGTCTCCACCGGGCCGGGTTCTACCGGGCCGGTCTCCACCGGGCCGGGTTCTACCGGGCCGGTCTCCGCCGGGCCGGCCTGCGCCACGCGCACTGCGCCCAGCGCCAGCAGCAGGCACGCGGCGCCGCAACGCAGGGCATTGCGCAGGCCGCGCGCCGGTGATCCAGCGGCTGTCGCGCGCCCGCGCCCCCGGTGGCTCGCCACAGGACCGCGCCGGTCACAAAAGCGCCACAAATCTGTCATGTGATTGCCACCCCCCGGCCGCAAACTTACCACATGGGCATTCTATACGCGCTTCACCGGCTCGATATGCGCCTTTTCTCGCTGGTCTTCAGCGGTGGCGAGCGCCGCCTCGTCAGACCCCTGGCCAAGGCCCTGTCGCGCTCGGCCGACGGCTATCTCTGTGCGCTGCTGCCGGCCCTGCTGTGGAGCGTGGACGCCGCCGCGGCAGCGGACCTGACCCTGCTGCTAGGGTGCTCGCTGGCACTGGAACGCGCACTCTACTGGCCCCTGAAGAACGGCCTGCGCCGTCGCCGCCCACAGGAGTCGCTGCCGGGCTTCAGCAGCCTGGTTACCGCCGGGGACCGCTTCAGCTTTCCCTCGGGACACACCTCCGTTGCATTTCTGCTGGCCACCTGCCTGGCCATCATCTACGGGCAGGGGGCGACCACCATGTACCTGTGGGCCAGCTGTGTTGGCCTGTCCCGCGTCGTGCTGGGTGTGCACTATCCCGGCGACACGCTCGCCGGCGCACTGATGGGCAGCGCCGTGGCCTGCCTGACCGCGACCCAACTGGGATTGCTGCAATGAAAATACTCTACGGCGTGCAAGCCACCGGGCAGGGGCATATCAGTCGCGCGCGCGCCATGGCCGCCGCCTTTGCCCGGCACCCGCAGGTCGAAGTGCAATGGCTGTTCTCCGGGCGCCCACGCGACAAACTGTTCGACATGCAACCCTTCGGCGACTATCTGCACCGGCGCGGGCTCACCTTTGCCACCGACAGCGGGCGGATTCGTTACCGGGCCACCGTAACCGGCAACAACCCGGCGCAGTTCCTGCGCGATGTGCGCGAACTGGACCTGGCGCGCTACGACCTGGTGGTGACCGATTTCGAGCCGGTCTGCGCCTGGGCCGCGCGGCGCCACGGCGTCCGCAGCATTGGCATCGGGCACCAGTACGCCTTCGGAGCGCACACCCCGGTGCGCGGGGGCAATGCCCTGGGCCGCTTCATCATGCGTCACTTCGCACCCGTCGACCTTGCGCTGGGCTTGCACTGGGCGCCCTACGGCGGCACCGTGCTACCGCCCATCCTGGACCTGCCGGACCTGCCCCTGCGCGAGGCAGGACACATCCTGGTCTACCTGCCCTTCGAGGACCAGGAGGCGGTAACCCGGCTGCTGGGCGAGATACCCGGGCAGGAGTTCGTGCAGTACGCCAGCGGCCTGCGCCACGAGACCCGCGGCAACGTGACGCGCCACCCGGCCAACACGCAGACCTTCAAGCGTCACCTGGCCAGCAGTGTCGGCGTCATCTGCAACAGCGGCTTCGAGCTGGTCAGCGAATGCCTGCACTGGCGCAAACCGGTACTGACCAAACCCCTGAACGGGCAAATGGAGCAGCTCTCCAACGCGCTGGCGCTGGAACAACTGGGCTATGCGACCACCTGCGACGAACTCACCTGCCGCGACATTCGCCGCTGGCTGGCCGACCCGCTGCGCCCGCCCGCCTGTGGCTTCCCCGACGTCGCCGCCGCACTGGCGCGCTGGCTGGCGAGCGGCTGCCGCGAGGCGCCGGCGATACTGGCGCGGGAGCTGTGGCCGCGCCTGGACCAGGGACATGCCGGCCGGCGGCCTGAAGCGGGCAGGCACGCCTCCGCGCAGGGAGCCCTGGCGGCCTGAACAACATTGATCTGGCGCAATCAAATGCGCCCCGCCGCTGCCCCGGACCGGCGGGCCCAGCCATCCGTCAGCCCGCGCCGTTACTGGTGTGAACCAGTTGGCGAACCGGCCAAAAAAGACCTGTCGGGCGCACGCGGCCAGCTTCACTCCTCATTGGAACCGTGCTAGCTTGTTTTTCCGCCGTGATAACAAGGTGTTTCCGAACATGAGCCAGGCAATCAACCCCGAGGCCACCGCGGTACCCGTGGACAGCAGGTACCTGCTGTCGCCGCAGCAGATCCACTACTTCGATACTTTCGGCTACCTGAAAATACCCGGCCTGTTCGCCGACGACATCGACGAAATCGTCGGTGGTTTCGAGGATCTCTTCGGCAACGAGGAACAGCCGGTGTGGGAGACCCGCGAGGCCCTGCACGGCGACGAACGCCGCGTCATCATCCCCGGTTTCATCGAACAGTCCCCGCGCCTGGCGCCGCTGCAGCACGACCCGCGGGTGCTGGGGGTGGTGCAGAGCCTGATCGGGCCCGAGTACAAGTGGGCGAGCAGCGACGGCAACCTGTTTTACTGCGAGAGCTACTGGCACTCGGACATGTACTCGGCGCCGCTGCAACACTACCACGTCAAACTGTCCTTTTACCTGGATGACCTGACCGGGCAAAACGGCGCCATTCGTCTCATCCCCGGCTCGCACTTCCACAACCAGACCTTCGCCCGCACCCTGCTGCGCGATTTCAACGACCCGGCGAAAATCACCGAGCTGTTTGGTGTCGACGGCAATGAGATACCCTCGGTCACTATCGAGAGCAAGCCTGGCGACCTGATCATCTGGAACTTCCGCACCATACACGGCAGCTACAACGGCGGCGAACGCCGGCGCCTGTTCTCGCTCAATTTCGGCGAGGCGACGCCCGGTACGCACGACGGCCCGGCGCAGACCGTGTACGACCCCTACCCCTACCGCAGCGCCCCGGGCAACTGACCGGCAGGCGCGCCAGTACCGGCCGCACCCGTCCCGCGAGCCGGGCGGGTGCGTCCATGACTGCCGCCCTGGCCCGTCGCAACTAGAGCACGAGCGCTATGCTGCCCAGTCCCTACCAGATCAAGAAGACACTGATGTACCCGCGCAAGTGGTACATGCGGCGCCGCGAAAACCTGGAGCCGGGCTTCCTGCGCAGTGCGCTGGAACTGCACTACTATCGGCCGGCTTTTTACGCCTGGCTGGGAGCGGTGGGCGAAAATTCGCAGCTGCTGCACGAAGCCCCGATCGACGACGACAGTCTGGTGCTGGACGTGGGGGCCTTTATCGGCGAGTGGGCGGAGGAAATCATCGCGCGCTACAACCCGCGCATCCTGGCTTTCGAGCCAGATCCTCGCAATTTCAGGCAGCTGCAGCAAAAGCTGGGCGACAACCCGAAGGTGTCATGCCACGAATACGGCCTGGGCGACAGTAACGAGACGCTGCCCATGGCCCTGCAGTGGATGGGGTCCACGGTGTTCGACGACAACGTGGACGCGCCCGACACCAAGTGGGTGGAGGTACAGATCCGCGACATCGTCGCCGCCTGGCAGGCGCTGCAGCTGGATCGCGTGGATCTGATGAAAATCAATATCGAGGGTGCGGAGTTTCCACTTCTGGAGCGCATGGCCGACGCCGGCCTGCTGCAGCAGGTGGACACCTACCTCATCCAGTTTCACGAGTGGCACCCCGGCGCCTACCACCGGCGGCGCAAAATTCGCCGCGCCCTGGCAAGAACACACAACCTGGAATGGGACTACCACTTCATCTGGGAAAAATGGGTGCGCAAGCCGGCTTCCCCGGGCTGAGTGCGGCTGTTCAGCGGCGCACCCATTTCTCCCACACGAACTCGTAGTTCCACTCCTGCCGATGGGTTTTTTCCAGCGCCTGCTGGATGCGCTGCCGGCGGCGATGCGCATCCGGATGCCACTCGTGAAACTGGATGAGGTAGGTGTCCACCCTGTCCAGCATGTCGGTTTCCTGCATGCGCTCGAGCAGCGGGAATTCCGCGCCCTCGATATTGATTTTCATCAGGTCGACGCGGTCCAGTTCCAGTTCCTCCCACACCCGGTCGACGGCGGCGATGCGCACCTGGATACGCGGCACCTCGGCGTTCTCGGCGCGCTCGTCGAACATGGAGGAGCCCAGGCCGTTGAGGGTGAAATCGACCGTTTCCTCCCGCGCCCCGAGGCCGTACTGGTAGGGTTTCAGCTTCGGATTTTCCTGCGCCTGCTCGGACAGGCGCTGGAAGGAACGCGGATTGGGCTCGAAGGCATAGATCACCGGGTCGTAGCGGGCGACCACGTGCTGCGCCCACTTGCCGGTAAAGGCGCCCACATCCAGCACCACGCTGTCGTCGCCGATGTCCGCCTCGTGCAGGATGTGCGGGTTCATCACCGTGGCGCCGAGAAAATTCACGATGCCGGGGCTGTAGTAGTGCAGCTCCAGCATCGCGCGCAGGGACTGCTGCACGTTGCGATACTTCCAGCGCATGTACAGCCGGCGCGGCCAAAGCATGGCTTTTTTTAACTCGTAGGTGCTGAAAATACCCATGGACTGACCGCGTGGACGTTATTATTGGCAATTCGGACAATGGTATTATCTCGACCCAACCATGTCGACCAGAGAAAAATAATGTCATCGACGCTGTCACCGGGCGGCGCATTGCGCCCGGCACTGTGGGGCTTGCTGCTGGCCGCGTTGATGTTTTCCTGGCTGCACAACGCGCTCAACCTGGTGCGCGAATGGACGGCCTCCGCCGAGGAAAGCGACACCGCGGGCCGGCCGAACATACTGCTGATCGTCGCCGACGATCTCGGCTACAACGACACCTCGGTGATCAACGCCGGCGGATTGCCGACACCACGGCTGGAGGAACTGGCCGCCGGGGGCGTGACCTTCAGCCGCCACTACGCGGACGCGACCTGCACACCCAGCCGCGTCGCCATCCTCTCCGGGCGCTACCCCGAGCGTTCCGGCTTTCGCCCGGTGGGCAGCGAGATCCCCGCGGAATACGCCACCATCGCCGAACACCTGCGCGCCGCGGGCTACCGCACCTACCTCACCGGCAAGTGGCACGCCGGCGAGGAGCGGCGCGCCGGCTGGCCGCAGAACAAGGGCTTCGAGGGCTGGTTCGGCTTTCTCAACCAGTTCGAGCTGTCCCCCGAGCCAGCCGCGGGCGACGACGCGATTCGCCGACCCACCTACTTCAATCCCCGGCTGCGCAGCGACGGCGGTGAACCGCAGGTCCACCAGGGGCACCTCACCGACCTGCTCACCGAGCACACCCTGGCGCGCATCGCCGAGTTCAGGGCGCAGGAACAGCCCTGGTTCATCTACCACGCCTTCCTCGCGCCACACAGTCCCATCCAGCCCGCGCCGCGTTACCGCGCGCGCTTTCCGGACACACCGGAAGGCGCCTACAGCGCCCTGGTCACGCAAATGGACGATGCCGTGGGCCGCCTGCTCGACGCCGTGGACGCCGACAACACCCTGGTCGTCTTCGTCAGCGACAACGGCGGCACCAACCTGCAGCGGGACAACAACTATCCCTTCCACGGGCGCAAGAACGAGGTCTACGAGGGCGCGCTGCGCACACCGCTGATCCTGCGCTGGCCCGGCCAGTTGCCAGCGGCACGGCGTGTCGATTCGGTGGTCATGAACGTCGACATCTACCCGACGCTGCTGGCCGCCGCCGGCGCCGCGCCGGACACTGGCGCGGACGGGGTCAGCCTGCTGCCACTGGCCGCCCGGGACATCGCGCCGCCGCAGCGACAGCGCGGCTGGGAATCCTACAGCGCCAATATAAACAGCCTCAGTTTCAGTTTCCTGGACGCCGGCGGTCGCTGGCGCGCGGTCAGCCAGGACGGCATGTCGCGCCAGCTGTACGACCTGGCCGCCGCCCCGCAGGGCGCGGACGATGTCGCCGCCGGCAACAACGCCACGCTGGCGGCGCTGGAGACGGCGTTCTGGCGCGAACACTGGGGCAAGAGCCTGCTGCCGGTGAGCGCCCGCCCGGGCGCGGTGCCGGGAAGTACCCTCTACGAGGGTTTCGACACCTTGCGCACGCCGTTTCGCCACGGCTTCGCCATCGGTATCGAGATCGGCCCGCTGGCGGCGCAGGACGCGCGCTCCGCGCAGGTCCTGGCGCAGCAGGGCGACTTTTGGGAACTGCGCTACGAGCCCGGCCACGGCCTGCTCTGGCGCATGGGCGAGGAGGAACTGCGGGACCCGCATTTCGACCCGCACAGCTGCAATGCCGTGGTCATGACCGGTTACCTGCAGCCCAGGGGGCACCTGGCCCAGCGCGCGCCCCGTTCGCCACTCAAGCTCTACTCCTCCGGCCTGCTGCGCGACGTACGCAGCGACAGCAGTATCGAGCTGTTGCCGGCGGGCGCGGCACTGGCCACGCCCACACAGGTGAACCTGGGCGGCCGTGCGCTGTTTGCCAATATGGTGCTCGGGGCCTTCGCCGACCCCTACGAACCGCGGGTTGCCGAGGCCTTTTTCGACTACTACGTGGCAGCGCACCGGGACGGCAGCCTGGCCATGGCCGACGTGGCGGCGCTGGACCGCATGCTGTGCCGCGACGGCGAGGCGCCGACCACCCACTGAGCGCGGCCTGGCTGGCGGCGGCGCATTGGCCTTTCCAGGCCGGGCTAGCGTAATTTCTGTTTAAAATTCAAAAGTTTGACCTTCTTCGCAGATTCCCGGTGGGCGCTTGACAGTGTGTTCGCCGCGATGCCATCATTTTTCGCCCTGTGCCAGTTGGAAACGACATGTCCGTCAGCCCGCTGTTCCTTACCATCGACATCGAGATCACCAATCGGTGTAACGCGCCCTGCCACTTCTGCCCCCGCGATGCCACACCGCACCAGGGCATCATGGACGTGGACACCTTCGACAAGGCCCTGCAGCGCGCGGTGGACTACCGCCAGGTCGTGAAGGACGTCTCCGGGCTGCCGATCACGGTCAGCCTGTGCGGCCTGGGCGAGCCCCTGATCAACCGCGAGTGCGTCAACTTCGTGAAAAAGGTCAAGGCGGAAGGCTTCCGTTGCTCCATGTCCTCCAACGGCAACCTGCTCACTGAAGACAAGGCCAGGGCGCTGCTCGACGCCGGGCTCAACGAAATCTACATCAACGTGTCCGACACCGGGGACGAGTACGAGAAGGTCTACAACCTGCCCTGGGATCGCACCTGCGAGAACATCACACGCTTCCTGGAACTCGCCGAGGGCCGCTGCAACACGGTCATCATCCTGGTCGATCACCACGACGACCAGGAGCACGTCAAGGCGATGGAGGCTTTCTGGCGCGAACGCGGCGCGAAGAATTTCCACTCCTACAGCGTCATCAACCGCGGCGGCGCGCTGTTCGTCGAGCACATGCAGTTCGAGCAGTACACGGAGATGGTGCAGGCCAGGACGCGGCTCACCGAGGGCGGCGCCCAGCCGCTGTGCGGCGCGCCCTGGGGGTTCCTGTTTGTCGGCTACGACGGCAACTACTACCTGTGCTGCTCCGACTGGCGCAAGCAGGCCAGCCTGGGTTCCGTGTTCGACGCCAGTTTCCTGCAGATCACCCGGCAGAAACTGGCCATGGTGGTTAGCCGGGAACCGGTGTGCAAGACCTGCAACCACGACCCGATCAACATGCTCACCGAGACCCTGCGCGCGGTCAACCAGGGCCAGGCGACGCCGGCGGAGGCGGATGAGTTGTGCCGCTCCCTGCGCGCCGGCAGCCAGGAGATCAACCTCAAGCTGGGCGAGTTGCTGGAATACGGTGAGAACCATCCCGAGGGCGTGCTGCCCGCGGACGCCGACATCATTCCCGTGGTGGCGACCTCCTGAAGGCGGGGCGCGGCCAGCAACACCGCCAACTCCAGGGTTGACCAGAACGGGGGCGCGCCAGTGGACGACAGCCGCGAAATCGAGAATCTCATCTACCTGTACGCCGAGCGCATCGATGCCGGCGACCTGGCGGGCGTGGCGGAACTGTTCCGTGATGGGGAGATCGTCTCCAGCGAGTACGACACGCGCCACGCCGGCTACGAAGAAGTGCTGGGCCTTTACCGGCAATCGACCCGGATCTACCCCGACAGCGGCACGCCGAAAACACGGCACCTGACCAGCAACGTGATTATCGAGCTGGACGAGGACGGGGCCGACGCGCGGGCCCGCTCCTGTTACACCGTGCTCCAGGCGACGGCGGACCTGCCGCTACAGCCCATAATCTGCGGCCGCTACGAGGACCGCTTTCGCAAGACGCGCGGTAGCTGGCAGTTCGCGCGGCGCGAAATGTTCGTGGACCTGCTCGGCGACCTGTCGGCGCACCTGCTGTTCAACCTTGCAGACCGTTCCACCTGAGTTGCCGCAAACTGTGACCACGCACACACTATCCTGCCGGCCCAGACCGAATGTACCTGTACTTGAAAGTCGGGCATCCACTATACTGATGTGCCTATAATTCCGCAGGCTTCGCATGGAAATAAGCATAAACATCGACATCGAGGCGACCAACCGCTGCAATGCGGTGTGTCACTTCTGTCCGCGCGATGCGACGCCGCACCAGGGTCACATGACCATGGAGACGTTCGAGCAGACCTTGTTCCGGGCGGTGGAATTGCGCGACCACAACGCCTCGCGCTCGAACTTCCCGGTGCGACTGGAACCCAACGTCTGCGGCCTGGGTGAGCCGCTGATCAACCCGCATACGCCGGAGTTCATTCGCCGCATTCGCGGCGCGGGTTTCGACAACTGCAGCATGGCCAGCAATGGCAACCTGCTGGACGCCAGGCGCGGCAACGCCATTCTCGAGGCCGGCGTCACCCGGGTGAATATCAACGTTTCCGACCTGGGCAAGGACTATGACGACGTCTACAACCTGCCCTTTGAAACCACGCGCGACAATATCGCGCGCTTTGTGCGTGACTCCGGCGATGATTGCGAGGTGCATATCGTCCTGGTGAACCACCGCCAGGATCCCGCGCATACCGCAAACATGAAAAAGTACTGGCTGGAACTGGGCGTCGACGGTTTCATGGAGTACGAGGTCATCAACCGCGGCGGCGCGCTGTTCGTGGACCATATGCAGTACGAGCAGTTTCCCGAACGCGCCGAGGCGCGCGATATCATGCAGCAGTGCGGCTCTGAGTGGGTCTGCCCGGTGCCCTTCCTCTACGTGTTTGTCGGCTACGACGGCCTGTACTACCTGTGCTGCTCCGACTGGAAGAAAGAGGCGCCGATGGCCAGTGTATTCGATACCTCCATACTTTCCATCAGCGAACAGAAACTGCACCACCTGACCACGCGCGAGCCGGTGTGCAAGACCTGCAACCACGACCCGCTGAACTCGGTGACCGACATGGTGCGCGCGGTAAACGCCGGCGACCGCCCGAGGGAAGACCTGGACGCCATGGTCAATACCTTCACCGAACAGAGCGGCCAGGTGGCCCTGTCGGTGGAAATGGCGCGCGAGTTCATCGACCAGGTGCGCACCAGCCACCTGGAAGCCAGGGGCAAACGCCTCATACCCGTCGTCGCTGTCTGACCAGGCCGGCGGCCGCCGTTCCCCACATACCTGAACCCGATGCCCGCAAGTACCGACACGCGCTTTCTCTATATCCACATCATGAAAACCGGCGGGACGTCGTTTGCCGAGCTGCTGCGCAGGACTTTCGCCGAACACGAGCGCTACCCGGACGCAGTATTGAGCAAGGAATCGACCCTGGCGCACCGGGTGGCGGCCTATACCTGCGTGCCCCAGCTGATACGGGACGCGAACGAGAGGGCGGCAGAGTTGCGCATCGTCAGGGGCCATGTGCCCTATGTCGTGCGCGGCCAGTTACAGGCGCAGTTCGAGGCGATGACGGTACTGCGCGACCCGGTGGAGCGCACGCTCTCCTACCTGAAGCACTGCCGCAAGTACCACGAGGAGCACGCGGCCATGGAACTGGAGGAAATCTACGAGCAGGAGTGGTTCTACGAATCCTTCATGCACAACTACCAGACGAAAATCTTCTCCATGACCCTGGAGGAGTCTGTCGCGCAGACACGCTACGGCGACCGCGACCCACCGCTGCCGCCACGCGAGGCTTTCGTCGAGGGCGAGCCGCTGCCCGAGGCTGCGCAGTTGTTGATCAAGGAGTCGCTGGGACGCGTCACCCTGGAACTGTTCTCCCCCGCCACCGGGGTCGTCGAGGCGGATGCACAGCGCCTGACGACGGCGAAAAGCAACCTGCGTGAGGTCGAACTGGTGGGCGTGACCGAACACTACGAGCGCTTCCTGGCCGAACTGGGGCGGCGCTACGACTGGGATGTCGGGGCCGTCCCACGCAAGAACGTGGGCGCGGCCGGCGAGGTCTCCAGCGCCCTGCGCGAACGCATCGCCAGGGACAACGCCCTGGACATGGAACTGTACGACCTCGCCCTCAGCCTGGCGCTATAGTAAACGCTGGCGGCTCTGCCGGGCTGCCCCGACAGGTGCCCGCGATGCAGATCAGGGGCGGAGCCCGGGCTGCCGGGCCAACGTAATCACGACTAATCACGACAATGCCTGACGGGTACAAACACACATGAAGAATAGCTGGAACGACGAAGATGCGAGCGAATTTGCCGGTGATGACCTGGCGATGCGGGTGTATACCTCACGCCTGCTCGGCGCGGAGGAAGACCTGGTCCTGCACGGCGGCGGCAACACCTCGGTCAAGGGAACGGCCACCGACCTGTTCGGCGAGGAGATCGAAGTGCTGTTCGTCAAGGGCAGTGGCTGGGACCTGAAGACCATCGAGGCGCCCGGCTTTCCCGCCATTCGCCTGGCCGAGACCGCCAGGCTGGCGCAACTCGACAGCCTGTCCGATGCGGAAATGACAAGACAGCTGCGTTCCCTGATGCTGGACCCGGGCGCGCCCTCCCCCTCGGTCGAGGCCATCCTCCACGCCATCATCCCGCAAAAATTCGTCGACCACACCCACACCGACGCGGTGGTGACCCTGAGCAACAACCCCGCCGGCGAGGACATCCTGCGTGAACTGTACCCCGACTGCCTGATACTGCCCTACGTCATGCCGGGTTTCATCCTCTCCAAACAGGTCTACGAGGCCATCCGCGACATCGACCTGGGCCAGTACAAGGGCATTATCCTTATGCACCACGGCGTGTTCACCTTCCACGACGACGCCCGCACCGCCTACGATGACATGATCGAGCTGGTGACGCGTGCAGAGCAGTACATCACCGACAGGGGCGTTACCGAGCACCCAACGGAGGCCGGCGCGACCGACCTCATGGACCTGGCGCGTATTCGCCGCGCCGTCTCCCTGGTCAGGGGCCGTGCGCAACTGGCCGTGCTCGACGACTCACCCGATGCGGTGGGCTACTCGCGGCGCGAGGACCTGGACGCCATCGCCACCCGCGGCCCCATCACCCCGGACCACGTCATCCGTACCAAGCGCATCCCGGTCATCATCGAAGGCAGTCCCGCCGAGGGGGTGCCGGAAATCGAACAGTTCGCCAGTGACTACCGCGCCTATTTCGAGCGCAACGGCCACGACGGACTGCATATCCTGGACCAGGCGCCGCGCCTGGGCCTGTGGCGTGGCCGCGGCTCCATCGCCTTTGGCGGCAGCACCAAAGAGTGCGGCATCGTCGCCGACATCGCCCGCCACACCCGCTGGTGCGTGCAGACCGGCGAGTCCCTGGGCGGCTGGGAGGCGCTGCCGGAAAAGGACATCTTCGAGCTGGAGTACTGGGTGCTGGAGCAGGCCAAACTGGGCAAGTCCAGCGGGCCGGGCAAGCCCCACCAGGGCAAGGTCGCCCTGGTCACCGGCGCCTACAGCGGCATCGGCCGGGCGACCTGCGAGGCGCTGCACGCCGACGGCGCCACCGTGGTCGGCCTGGATATCCATGCCGATACCGGCGCCGCGCTGGGCGAGCAGGGCATGCTCGGGCTGGTCTGCGACCTGACCGACGACGCGGCGATCCAGGCGGCGGTGGAGCAGGTGGTGGCCACCTACGGCGGCCTGGATATCGCGGTGTGCAACGCGGGCATCTTCCAGTCGGGAGAACGCATCGAGGAGCACAGCGCGGCGACCTGGGACCAGACCATGGCCGTGAACCTGACGGCGACACAGCGCCTGCTGACCGCCGTCATCCCCTACCTCAAGCTCGGTATCGAGCCCTCCATCCTGCTGGTCGGCTCGCGCAACTACAGCGCGCCGGGCCCCGGCGCCGCCGCCTACTCGGTGAGCAAGGCCGGCATCACCCAGCTGGCGCGCGTGGCCGCCCTGGAACTGGCGGGCGACGGGGTGCGCGTGAACGTGGTGCACCCCGACGCGGTGTTCGACACCGCGCTGTGGACGGAACAGGCCCTGGAAAACTCCGCGCGCCGCTACGGCATGAGCGTGGACGAGTACAAGACGAAGAATCTCCTGCGGCGGGAAATCCACGCCAGCGATGTCGCCAGGCTGCTCTCCACCATGGCCAGCGATACCTTCCGTGCCACCACGGGCGCCCAGGTGCCAATCGATGGCGGCAGTGACCGGGTTATTTGAGCGTACCCTGGCGCCGGCCCCAGGGTCGGCGGCCCTGCTGCGCGGCAGCCTGCAACGGCTCCTGCCGTGCGCGGCGGCGGTGCTGCTCGCCGCCTGCAGCGCGGGCCCCGGCCTGCCCACGACAGCGAACAACACGCACCAGCGCCCGGCAGTCGACGAGTACGCCGACTACGCGGGCGAGCGAGCCTACCGGACCCTGAGCGTCCCCCTGCCGGCGGACACCCTGCCGATCGCGCTGGCCGCGGGCGAGGATAACGATGTCTGGGCCGTCGCCGAATTCAGCAACTCGCTTTTCCACGTGACCACCTCGCCGCCCGGCGTGGAGGAGTTCGAGGTGCCGCGCCGCGGCCAGTCGCCGTTCATCGACGCCCAGGGCTGGCGTTCGGGTGTGGCGCAGTCCGAACGCGTCATCCGGGACAGTCACGGACGGCTGTGGTTTCCCCAGACCGGTCACTGGCTGAATTTTTCCCTGCCGGATGATGTGCAGAACTACAGCCGTATCGTGTCCTACAGCCCGGCCACCGGGCGCTTCTGCGCCTACCCCGTCCCCGACAACAACTCCGCGGTGCTGGGTATCGCCTGGGATGAGGCGCGCAACCGTTTGTGGTTCGCCCAGTCCGGCAACAATGCGCTGGTCTCCTTCAACCCGGATGAATTGCGTGCCTGCGACAGTTACAACAACTACGACTGGCATATCAACGATGAAGGACAACTGGCGCGGCCGCTGCCGATAGCCTACTGCGAGCACCCCGGGCAGGGCGCCTGCATGCGCAAGTATGAACTGGAAGGCGACAACGGCCTCATCAACCAGTTCCTGGTACAACAGCCCGGGGACCCCGACCCCGGCGCAATCTGGTACACGGAATTCCTCGGCGGCGCCATCGGCCGTCTGCACCCCGCGACGGGCGAGCAGGACCGCTTCCCGCTGTACAGGGTGGGCGAGATCATGGGTAGCCGCTTCTTCCTGCGAGTGCACCAGATACACGCTCACCCGGACAACGGCGACCTGGTGTTCTCGGTCAATGGCACCGGGCAGGTGGTGCGCTTTGGACTCCAGCACGCACTGCAGGACCCGTCCCACTGCCGAACGCTGGACGCGGCGGGGAACAACCCCTGCATGACCGTCATGCAGGTGCCGGTCTTCGACACCGCGCAGGCGCAACTCACCACCCACTCGATGGCTTTCGACAGCTTCGCCAACCTGTGGATCACCACCTGGGCCGGCAAATGCCCCATGGACCTGGCCCCGCCGGGACTGGCGGTCATCGATGCGGACTGGACGCGCATGGCCTTTGTCGACCAACTGGAGCTGCCTACGCCGGCTCAGGACGGGTCAACCGTGACCTGCGACGCGGACGGCAAACCCGCGCGCGCTTTCAAGGGTATCGCCATCGATCAGCACAACAATGTCTGGTTCAGCAATTATTTCCAGGGCGTGGTGCACAAGCTGGTATTTGCGCGGGGCGGCGAAGAGGATCCGTTTCCGGCATTGTGCCAGGAATATTGTTGATGCAACCGCACTACCTGGGGACCGGACTCCAGAAGACCAACATGTGTGCAGAGGAAAATTGCTAACACTCGTCGAGAAAGCGTGGGGAAGTAGTTCCTTGTTCCGGCTCCACTGGCCGCCTGGCGGAAAAAACTAGATGGCCGGCAAACTGCACCATCAGAAAATTCTGCGTAGCTGAATCCAGACGAGCTATAAAGCTGAGGACCCTGATAAGAAAATACAGGTAGTTTCTGTTCCACAACCAGCGCATCAGTTTCGACCGATTGAGTATCTGCCGTATGATGAGTTGCAGCGCATCTTCCCCCTGCCGTATTTCATTCAGTTTGAACCCGGCCTCGGTGAACACACTGACAATACCGTACGGCGTAAAGTTGAAGATACTGTGGGAATGGTAAGGCTCGAGATAGGAGACCGAGCCCACGAAAAACCCTCCGGGCTTTAGTACCCTGAGCGCATCCGCTACAAGCGCGTCAGGGTTGCGCACATGCTCTAACACCTGGTTGCAGTAGATGACATCGAAACTGCCGTCTTCGTAGGGAAGGTTTATGCCGTCAAACGTAACAATATCGACTGCTGATCCAGTCCGGTTCTTAACCTCCGGTGAATCTGCTATATCCACCCCTCGCCATATAACCTCGGGGAATAGCTTCGCGAAAAACTCCCTGGATCCTCCTTCCCCACATCCAAGATCCAGAATGGTGTCGGAATCGGGATTCGCTATCAAATGGGTGCGTATGTAGTTCTTAGTATTGCAGGGGCGGGAGCATTGATAGGTAAGAAATTCCTGAAGCGAGATAAAATTCTCAAGCGCCCTGATCCGCTGATTCAGTATATTCACTACACATCCTTGTGCTGAGTGACAGTCAGGCAAACATATAATCTGAACTTTAGTGAATCGCTTGTCACATGACAACCGTATGCGTCCGGTGATTACACCTTGATCGGAGGTGTCCAGTTATACGGCAGCAGCTCATCAAGGTCTGACTGCCGGGCGCTCGGCAAGCGCTCCAGGA
>MDSW01003291.1_pt1 | contig 48355 bp, 44 predicted proteins | sample 811171 | NCBI WGS metagenome assembly MDSW01 (sample SAMN05326641, study PRJNA326480) | marine metagenome | isolation source: seawater | place: Atlantic Ocean: North West | collected 2012
CCACTAGTTCTTCTTCTTTTTGTTATCTCAAATATACCCTCTTCTGAGTAATCAACAAATTCATTGATTTCTCGATCACCAGAATATCCTGAATCAATAATTTTACCTGCAAAATTGATAATATCTCTTTTTGTTCTTGCATCTTTTATCATTCTTATATACTGTTCTAAATGACTTGAGGACGGCATCATGTCTGATAAAGAATACAAATATTCAATTCCACCAATTTTTTCAAGTATATTTTTGTCCTTTAAATAACCAGAAACAGAAACGTAATCAAAAGTTTTGTTTTCTATATATATCTTTTTCATAGCTTCAAATATTCTTTGGTGCTCTTCTAAATAAAAGTCTTTTTCATCAATCAAATCCATACAAGATTGAATTTTTGAAATATCCATAAAGAGTATCCCTAGAATTCGCTGTTCTGCATCTTTTTGATGCGGCATTATTTTTGTTATCATATTTTATCCCTTCTGATCTACTATCTTTAAATCAAAGCTTGCCATAATATCCTTACTAAGTTTTACATTAACATTGTAAATTCCTACAGAATTAATTTCTGAAGATACATGGATTTTCTTTTTGTCAATAGTTATACCGTGGGTCTTATCAAATTCATCTACAATATTTTTATTAGTTATAGCCCCAAAAAGTTTGCCACCTTCTCCGAATTTTGCAACAATAGTAATATTTTTTTGGTCAATATCTTTCTTAATTTTGTTAAGCAAATCATTATGTTTTCTTTTTTCTTCAGCAATTATTTGTATCTTTTTCTTTATCTTTTCTAAGTTTTCTTCTGAAGCAATCAGAGCTTTATTTTGATTTAAAAGATATTGACCAAATCCACCTGCCACTTCGATTACTTCATCTTTTCTTCCTCTTCCTTTGATATCTTCTAGTAGTATAATTCTCATTGATTCAACCTCTTTTCCATATTCTAACTTTATTTTCGAGATTATTTTCTCTTTAACTTCATTTAGTTTCATATCTGCTATTTGTGTTGCTGCACTGCTTAAATGTCCGCCACCACCAAGGGATTCCATAAATATTTGAACATTTATTTTTCCTTTTGATCTAGCACTTACATGGATTTTGTTGTCGGGAAGCAAACCTATTGCAAAAACAACCTCTATATTCTCTACAAGCAAACCATAATTTGATGCTTTCGCTAATAAAACTCTATCTACTACTTTATCATTGCTTTCTAAAATCAAAAATTCTTTTTCCTCGATAGTTGCTTTTTCAAGCATTTTATTAATAAGTTTTAGTCTGCTAAGATCTTGGCTCATCCATCTATTTACTTTTTGTGTATCCGCTCCTACTTCTTTTAATCTTGCTGCTGCTTCGAATGTTCTTGGACCTGTTCTAATTGTAAAATTATTTGTATCAACTACTATTCCGCTATACATTACAGTAGAAACTTCTGGTCTAACATTTATAGTAACAATCTGATTAAAAAAATTCATTATTTCTGAAACAAGCTCTGCTGTTGATGATGCGTATGGCTCTATATAATTTAAATCTGCTTCAATAGAATCGTCATTAGCTCTATGGTGATCAATTATTACCATTCTATCCTTGTCTAAAATCAAATTTTTGTCCATAACTAAATTTTTTGATTGTGTGTCACACAAAATTACAATAGTTTTGTCAGTTATATTAGTTATCTTGTTTTCAATAATTCTTAAGTTACCAATGTCATGCTTCAACTCTTCTAAAACTTTTTTTGCAGTTTGATCAAGATGATTTTCGGGCATATACAAATATGTATTTTTTTGAATAGCGCTAGCCATTTCATACATTCCAAACATTGATCCAATGGCATCTAAATCGGCATTCTTATGTCCAACTATGATAACTTGATCACAAAAATCTAATTTTTGTTTTAGTGATTCTGCTTTAATTCTCGCATCAATTCTACTACTTTTAACTTGAGCATCTTGAATAGCACCAAAATATTGAATTTTTTTATTTTCAACATTTACAACAGCTTGATCTCCTCCTCTTTTTTCTGCTAGATCTAAAGCATTTTTTGAATAAACGCCTTGAGATTCAAATGATGAATCCCAAGATGAAATTCCCATAGAAAGGGATACCCTTAAATTATTTTTTATTGAAATTTGTCTTATCTTTTCAAGAATATTAAATTTTTCATCTATCATTTTTTCTAGATTTTCTCTTTTTGTTAATGCAATCATCTTGTCTTCAGAAACCTGTTGAAGGTAAGAACTGTACTTAGATGACCAGTCTGCAATTGTACTAAAGTATTGTCCTTTTAAAAGGGATTGTTCAGAAACAGAAAGGTTTAATAAAGATTCCTCAAGATTGTCTAGAGACATTAAGATAATACATGGGAGATTGTTATGGTACTTTTTCTGAAGTTTATATTGTTCGGTTATAGCAAAGAAATACAAAAAATTAAATTCTTGTTTGTACCATACCTCGTATACTTCATTTCCGTACTCAAATGAAAACTTATTTTTTTCTTTTATTTTAGAGTCTAAATATTGAGAAATATCTTTAAGTGGTTTATTTATAATTTTATTTGAAAAAATCATTTTTATAGTCGGATTAGCCCATTTAATATCGTTATCATCATCTAATGCGATTATACCTATAGGCATTTGATTAAAAAGTTCATCTCCTACTTGGTTAACATGATACGTAAGTTTTTGCCATATTTCCAATCTATTTTCCAATTTTTTTATATTTTGATTCTGAGAAAATGAATAAATTACTAAAATTATTAAGAAAAAAAAGAAAAAAACAAACAATGACATACCTAATCTTAATCTGGCTTGATTAGAAAGATCGTATACTATTGGATAAATCAGAACAATTCCTGTTATTAAAATTATTATTGAAACTATATATAAGAATATTTTTTTCATATTTGTCTCTTTGCTTTATTATATCAAAATAAAAACCTTTTTTTGAATACTTTTCTTAATAAAAAAACCTCATAGAGGTTCAATTATTCTTTAACAAAAGGTAAAAGTGCCATATGTCGAGCTCTTTTAATTGCATTAGCTAAAGGCCTTTGCCACTTTGCTGAAGTTCCTGTCACTCTTCTAGGCAATATTTTACCTCTTTCGGTAATGAATCTTCTCAATAGTTCAACATCTTTAAAATCAATTTCTTTTACTTTATTTTGAGTGAAGTAGCAGACTTTTTTTCTTCTCTTAAATCCGCCTCTTCTATCTTTTCTAGGTCTCATTTACTTATCTCCTCAAAATGGCAAGTCTTCTTCTGCAGCTAAATCATTAGATGCTTCATAAAACTCATCATTTTCTTTTTTTTCTTGATAATTATTTGAATTTTGTGATGTATTTTGTGAGTTTTTGGATTCTAAAAATTGAACACTATCACATAATACTTCATATGTGTTTCTTTTTCCTTGTTCTGTCTCATATTGTTTCTGTTGCAATCGTCCCTCTATTCCAAGAAGCATACCTTTCTTAACAAATTTTTCTAAATTATCTGCTTGTTTTCTCCAAACAACACAATTTATAAAATCTGCTTTTCTTTCACCGCTAGGGTCAGAATATATCCTATTAACTGCAAGGCTGAAATTGACGACAGAAATATCTGACTGTGTTTTACGTAGCTCGGGATCTTTTGTAATTCTTCCAACTAATATTATTTTATTTATCATTTTATTCACCCTCTTTTAATACTATAAAACGCATTACTGTCTCAGTAATACGAACCACTCTGTTGAACTCCGCAACCGCTTCATTCGATGCATTGACTTTTAACCAAACGTAATATCCTTTTTTATGATGATCTATTTCATATGCTAAATCTTTTAGTCCTATTTCTTTTAGCTCTAATACTTCAGAATTCATCTTTACAAATATATCGTTAAAATTATTAATAATATTTTTTACTTCTTCTTTTTCAACATTGGGACGAACTATATACATTACTTCATATTTTTTCATTACTTTATGACCTCCTTTCGGTCTTTGGTTGTATTATTACAACAAGGAAGATTTTACTTGACAAATTTTATTATATCACACTAAATTACGTGAAGCAATTATATAAAATAGATGTTGATTTATCTGTAATTTCATCAACTATATGATTAATATTTTTTTTTCTATTTCTATACGGCATCAAAATTTTGTTAGTGAAAACTTTTTCATTAAATAAAACAGAAAAAAACACTATTCCGTTTTTCTCTACATTGCCTGTAACACTGATTGCAACGTCTAAATTTAAAATTTTTTTTATTCCAAACGCTAGTTCTTCTGAGACTTTATTAGATACAACACCATGCTTTTCTATTGTCTCTTTACTAACTGATAAGACATCTGTTTTTATAGAATTAGAATAACAAATAATACTGCCTTTGAAATATTTTGAAGCACCTTCGTTTTTTACAAAATTGTATGACAAGGCACCTCCTGTGATGCTTTCTGCAAATCCTATTTTTAAATTTCTTTTCAATAAATACTCTATTAATTTTGACATCAACTTAGCACTATAGTAAAAGAATACTCACTAAATACATCCCCGTTTTTTCTCAAAACAACAACTTCATAAGTGTCTCCAAATTGACCATCAAGCAAGACATCAGATAAATCTTCAATTGTTTCGATCTTAATCCCATTCATTTCTATGATAATATCATAAATTTCAAGATGATTTATTGCATCTCGGTTTTCATCAAATCCTAGAACTATAACTCCAGTTGTATTGTCAGGAAAAGTCAAATCTGAATCATTATTATTTTCAACAAAATAATCAAGATTTTGGACGCTCACCCCCAATTTAGGTTTTCGTTCGACATCTATAAAATCATCATCAGAAAGAAATTTTAAAAATCTGATATAAATTTCAGAAATATTTAATGCATAATTAAGACCTTCTGCAGGAATTTCTCCATCATTGGTTGAAATTGTAGGTATTTTTGCAACATTTATTCCAATTAATTCACCTCTTAAATTAAATAATGGACCACCACTATTTCCTGGGTTTAGCTCTGCATCGTGCATTAAAGCTAAATTTGATATTCCATTATAGTCGAAAGTTTCCATTGAAATTACACCTTGAGTAATATAATTAAATCTTGATAAATTTTCTGGAGTACCTATTGCATATACATCTTGACCTCTAACTAAATTAATTATCAATTCATCATTAATTGCTTTGGAATAATAAACACTATGTTCATCGTCAGAATAAAATCTAAGAACTGCAATATCAAGTTGTGACGAAGATACAAAATCTATTACATCAATTTCTTCTCTTGATTCACCAAAGTAAATCGACATTTCTCCACCGCCTTCAATAACATGATGATTTGTAATTACATAATAGATACTGCCTTCTCTTTGATATATAAGTCCAGAGCCATGACCTTGATCCGTCTTAATCGCGACAACTGATTTAGAAACCTCAGCAAGCATATTTATTCTCTGTTCTTCATATTCACTTAAAGAAGAATAATTTAGTGAAGATCTACTATCAATACAACCAATTAAACTAAAAGTAATAAGAACTATATATAAATATTTAATTATTCTCTTCATTTTTCTTCCTCTAAATTAAATAATTTAAATGCATTATTAGTGGTGACCTTGTCAACCTCACTTATACTCATTTTTTTTATTTCAGATATTGATTTTATAATATATTTAATGTTTTTTGGTACATTCCTTCTACCTCTATATGGTTCGGGTGAAAGATATGGCCCATCTGTTTCTGTAAGAATAAATTTAACATCTACATCTTTTGCTATTTTTTTTGCATTAATTGCATTTTTAAATGTAACAGGACCGTTAATTCCAATAAACATTCCCATATTAGTAATCTCGTTTGCTTGGCTGATACTACCACCAAAACAATGAAAAACCCCATTTATATTTTCATTGTATGATTTTATTATATCGATACATTCTCTTACCGCTCCTCTAGAATGAATTATTATTGGTTTCTTAAATTTTATTGAAAGTTCTATTTGCTCTCTAAATATCTCAATTTGTCTTTCTTTATTATCACTATCATAATAAAAATCAAGTCCACACTCTCCTATAGCTACAACTTTAGGGTGGTTTAGTAAATTTTTAATAAAATTTGTTGACTCTGAAAATTCACTGGGATGAACGCCTACACTCGCATAAAGGTTTGGATATTGTTCAGCTAAATTAATTGCATACTCACTAGAAGTTTTATCGATACCGATTACAATCATTTTATCTATTCCTGAACTTACCGCCTCTGAAATGCATCTTTCCAAATCGTCAATGTATTCTTCGAAATTCAAATGTATATGTGTGTCTATCATATTATTTCCTTTTCAATATATATAATATCATAATATATTTTAGTTTAGAGTAAAAAAAAAACACATCAGTAATTGATGTGTTTTTATTGTAAATTACTTTATAATTTTGGTAACTGATCCAGCTCCTACTGTTCTACCACCTTCACGAATTGAAAATTTTGTTCCCTCTTCAATAGCGATAGGATGAATAAGTTCAACGGTCATTACAGTATTATCTCCTGGCATGACCATTTCTGTTCCTTCTTGTAAGTTGATTACTCCTGTAATATCAGTTGTTCTAAAGTAAAATTGAGGTCTATAATTTGAGAAGAATGCAGTGTGTCGTCCTCCCTCTTCTTTAGATAACACATATACTTGGGCTTCAAATACACTGTGCGGATTAACTGATTTAGGTTTTGCTAAGACTTGTCCTCTTTCAACTTGATCTCTACTAATTCCTCTTAATAAAGCACCAATGTTGTCTCCTGCTTCAGCATAGTCTAATAATTTTCTAAACATTTCTACACCGGTAACAACTGTTTTCTGAGTTTCTCTTATACCAATAATTTCAATCTCATCACCAACTTTAACTTGTCCTCTTTCAACACGTCCAGTAGCTACTGTTCCTCTACCAGTAATAGTAAATACATCCTCAACAGGCATTAAGAATGGTTTGTCTGTTTCTCTTTCTGGTGTATCGATATATGTATCAACAGCATTCATCAATTCTTGAATAGAGCTTTCCCATTTCTCTTCTCCATTAAGTGCACCTAATGCAGATCCTCTAACAACAGGTATGTCGTCTCCTGGAAAATCATACTCAGAAAGCAACTCTCTTACTTCCATTTCTACGAGATCTAATAATTCCTCGTCGTCAACCATATCGCATTTATTTAAAAAGACAACTAACTTAGGAACTCCTACTTGTCTTGAAAGCAATATATGTTCTCTAGTCTGTGGCATTGGACCATCCGCTCCAGAGACAACTAAAATTGCACCGTCCATTTGAGCTGCACCTGTAATCATATTTTTTACATAGTCAGCATGACCTGGGCAGTCTACGTGTGCATAGTGTCGAGCCTCAGTTTGATACTCAACGTGTGCTGTATTAATTGTGATACCTCTTTCTTTTTCTTCAGGTGCAGAATCAATTGCTGCGTAATCTTTGACTTCAGCTAAGCCTTTTTTTGATGAAAAAACAGTGATTGCTGCTGTTAATGTTGTTTTACCATGATCAACGTGACCTATAGTACCAATATTAACATGTGGTTTTGTTCTTTCAAATTTTTGTTTTGCCATTTTTTTCCTCCTATAATAATAACAAATTATATTGTATTTTTATCAATAATATTTTAAATGATTTTAATATTTTTTGCAAGTTTATTCGCTTAAACCTCGTTTTTTCATAATGCTTTCTGTAATTGATTTTGGACATTTATCATAATGTTTAAATTGCATGATGAAGTTTGCTCTTCCCTGCGTGTTTGATCTTAAAGATGTTGCGTAACCGAACATTTCTGATAAAGGTACACTTGCCCTTACTACTACTGCATTATTTCTAGGTTCCTGTGATTCTAATCTTCCTCTTCTAGAAGTCAAGTCACCAATTACATTTCCAACATAATCATTTGGAGATGTTACTTCTACATCCATTATCGGTTCTAAAAGTACTGGTGAAGCTGTACTTTTTGCTTTTCTAAGAGCCATTGAAGCAGCCACTTTAAATGCCATTTCAGATGAGTCAACGTCATGGTATGATCCAAAATGAAGTGTCGCTTTTAAGTCAATCAAAGGATAACCAGCAAGAATACCCCCAGCTAATGATTCAACAAGACCCTTTTGAACAGCAGGTATATATTCTCTTGGAACTACTCCTCCAACAATCTTATCAACAAATTCAAAACCTTTGCCTGGATTTGGCTCAAATATTATTTGAACATGACCATATTGTCCTCTACCACCTGATTGTCTTACGAATTTACCTTCAACATCTGTTTTGTTGGTAATGGTTTCTCTATATGAAACCTGAGGTTCTGCTACACTTGCCTCAACTTTAAATTCTCGTTTCATTCGATCAACAATTATGTCTAAGTGTAACTCACCCATCCCAGCAATAATTGTTTGTCCCGTCTCATGATCAGTGTATGCCTTAAATGTTGGATCTTCTTCCGAAAGTTTTTGAAGTGCAGTTGTCATCTTATCTTGATCTTGTTTAGTTTTAGGTTCTATTGCAACATTGATAACCGGTTCAGGAAAAACCATTGACTCTAATACTATATCATCTTTCTCTAAAACTAGTGTGTCACCAGTTGTTGTATCTTTTAAACCTACGACAGCGGCAATATCTCCAGCATAAATCTCTTTAATTTCTTCTCTTGAATTTGCATGCATTTGAAGTATTCTACCAAATCTTTCCTTTTTTTGTTTTGAAGAATTGGTAACGTATGAACCAGCTTTTAATTTTCCAGAATAGACTCTAAAAAAAGTTAATCTACCAACATAAGGATCAGTCATCACCTTAAAAGCCAACGCTGTAAACGGCTCATCATCTGAAGGTTTTCTCTTAACTTCTTCACCCTTACTATTTTCTCCTAAAACTGCATCTATATCAACAGGCGATGGTAGATAATCAATCACAGCATCAATCATTTTTTTTACACCTTTATTTTTGAAGGATGTTCCACAAATAACTGGGAAAAAATTTACATCTAGTGTTCCTTTACGTATCGCACTTTTAATCTCTGCTTCCGATATATTTTCTGCTTCAAGATATTTAATCATAATTTCTTCGTCAAAATCAGCAATTGATTCAATCAATTCGATACGCTTTTGTTCTGATAGTATTCTTAAATTTTCAGGTATTTCGATTTCTTTACCTATTTCATCCATTTCACCATCATATTGAGTAGCTTTCATCGTTACTAAGTCAATGATGCCATTAAAATCAGCCTCAGAACCAATTGGAACCTGTATCGGAACAGCAATGACGCCTAATCTATCTTTTATAGATTTTATTGAAGCATCAAAATCAGCACCTATTTTATCCATTTTATTTATGTAAACTATTCTTGGTACTTTATAATCAGTTGCTTGTCTCCAAACAGTTTCTGTTTGAGGTTCAACCCCTGCTTGAGCATCTAAAACGGTTACTGCACCATCTAAGACTCTTAAAGATCTTGAAACTTCAACTGTAAAATCAACATGACCTGGAGTATCAATAATATTAATTCTATGGTCTTTCCAAAATGCAGTCGTAGCTGCAGAGGTAATAGTTATTCCTCTTTCTTGTTCTTGAGCCATCCAATCCATTGTAGCTGCACCATCATGAACTTCACCTACTTTATGGATTTTTCCAGTATGATATAGTATTCTTTCAGTTGTAGTTGTCTTTCCGGCATCAATATGAGCCATTATTCCAATATTTCTAGTTTTGTCTAGTGAATAATCACGAGGCATGTTTAACTCCTTCTACCATCTGTAATGTGCAAAAGCTTTGTTAGCTTCAGCCATTCTATGTACATCTTCTCTTTTTTTTACTGCTGCTCCTTGACCTTGTGCAGCATCTAAAATTTCTTTTGCTAATCGTTCTTCCATCGTTTTTTCGTTTCTTAATTTAGCATATTGAATTAACCATCTTAAGCCTAGAGCTTGTTTTCTAACTGGTCTAACTTCAACTGGAACTTGATAATTTTGACCACCAACTCTTCTAGACCTCACTTCTATCACTGGAGATATGTTTTCGAGTGCATCATTAAAAACATCAATAGGTTCTCTTCCTGAAGTTTCTTTAACTCTTTTAAATGCGTTATAAAGTATTTTTTGAGCAGTTCCCTTTTTTCCATCCATCATTATAGTATTAACTATCCTTGTTACTAATTTTGATTGGTATATAGGGTCAGGCAAAACATCTCTTCTTACTATGTGTCCTTTTCTAGGCATGTCAACACCAACTTTCTAAAGTATTATTTTTTAGGTTTTTTTGATCCATATTTGCTTCTTGCTTGTGAACGATTCTCAACACCAGTTGCATCTAAAGTTCCTCTAACAATGTGATATCTAACTCCTGGTAGGTCTTTAACCCTTCCTCCTCTAATTAAAACAACGCTGTGCTCTTGAAGTGTATGTCCGATTCCAGGAATATAAGCAGTAACTTCCGTACCGTTTGATAATCTAACTCTTGCATACTTTCTTAAAGCAGAATTAGGTTTTTTGGGCGTCATTGTAGTTACCCTAGTGCAAACCCCTCTCTTTTGAGGCGATTGATATTCTCTTGAAGATTTTTTAAGTGTATTATATCCATAACTCAATGCAGGAGATTTAGATTTATAAGTTTTTCTATTTCTTCCCGACTTAACTAATTGTGATATTGTAGGCATTAGGCCCTCCTTTTTTACACATAACCAAGTGTTTCAGTTTTTATCAAATAATAATTGGTCATTTAACCAATGTTTTTTATAAAAATTGCAACGTGATAATTTTATGATAAAATTTATAAAAAGTCAATTAAGATACCACATAATTCTATCCATAAATTTTTCCCAGTATATAATTTAAAAATTTTCTTGGTACAACTCTCTTTAAAATCAAAAATAATTTATATTTCAATCCAGCTGTTTTTTGAAGAGGAGGATTTTTTGAATTGATTATTTTATAGATTAAATTTGCGATAATTTTCGCGTCCATCCCATTTTGCTCATCTAATTCCATTGTATTAATTGATTTAAAAATTCTATCTTTATATGCTGAATTATTTGAAATATTTTTTCTTCTATTAGATGTAAATGAAGTTTTAATATCTCCAGGAATAACTAATGATACTTTTATTCCAAATGGATTCACTTCATTAGCTAATGAATAAGTGAATGAGCTAATTGCAGATTTAGAAGCAGAGTAGAAAGATTGAAATGGTATCGGAAATTCTGCTGCCATGGAGCTAATATTTATAATTTTCCCACTACCTTTTTTTCTCATTAGTGGTATGACATGTTTACACATTAAAAAAACTCCGTTAAAGTTAACATCAAATAACCTATTTACATCAACTGGGTTTGAATCTTCAGCTGATCCTGATATACCAAAACCAGCATTATTTATAACAATATCAACTCGTTTTTCTCTTTTGTAAACTTCATTTAATGCTTCTATAATATTATTTTCATTGGTAACATCAACCGATATGGATTTAAATTGTTCGTTAGCTGCTTCTCTTCTAGAAAAATTATATACAATAAATCCTTTATCTTGAAGTAGTTGAGCTGTTGATAGTCCAATACCCGATGATGCTCCAGTGATAATAACAACTTTAGACATTATTCATTATAATCCTTTAGTTCATTTAGCACTTCAACTATTTTTACAACGGCTCTGTCCATTTGGTCTTTAGTATGTGTGGCAGTATAACTTGTTCTAATCAAACATTCTCCAGGAGGAGTTGCTGGAGGAAGAACTGGATTAACATAAACACCTCTCTTAAAGAGAATATTACATGCAAGCATAGTTCTCTTAGGAGTAAATGTATAAATTGGAATTATTGGAGTTGATGCATTTGAATCTTTAATTTTAAGACCAGACTCTTTTAATTTTCCTCTCATATAATCTGATATAATTCTTAGATTTTCAACTCTTTGAGGCTCTTTTTCAAGAATATCTAAAGCTTTAAGAGCAGCCGCTGTATTAGATGGTGGAATTGCAGCAGAAAATATATATGGCCTTGAATTATGTCTGATAAAATTTATTACTTCTTTATTGGATGCAACGTAGCCACCTAAACTAGCTAGAGATTTAGAAAATGTGCCCATTACAATATCCACTTCATTCATTAAATTATAATGTTCATGAGTACCTTTTCCATTTTTTCCTGTTACACCAAGTCCGTGAGCATCATCAACCATAACTCTTATATCATATTTCTTCGCTAATCTAATGATGTTTGGCAAATCAGCTACGTCTCCAGTCATAGAAAAAACTCCGTCTGTGATGATAATCATTCCCTTTTGAATACCCTTTTCAGATAACTTTTTTTTTGTTAACAATATCTTTTTTTCAAGATCTTGCATATCATTATGATTGTATCTAACTACCTCTGCGTAAGAAAGCTTCATGCCATCATAAATACTTGCATGATTTTCTTTATCTGAAAAAATTATGTCATTTCTTCCAGCTATTGCAGATATTATTCCAAGGTTGGACTGAAATCCAGAACTAAAAATTGTTGCCTCTTCCATACCCACAAACTTTGCAAGCCTTTTTTCAAGCTCTACATGCATAGATATTGTACCGTTAAGAAACCTTGACCCAGAAACACCTGTTCCAAAATCAAGAGTAGCTTTTTTTGAAGCTTCAACTACTTCAGGATGGGATGTAAGACCTAAATAATTATTAGAACCTATCATTATTTGATGAATTCCTTCCATCTCAACCTCAGTATCTTGCTTACTAGTTAACTCATGAAAATAAGGATAAATTCCTGCTTCTTTAGCTTCATCAGCTAACTTATAATCATAACATTTTTTAAATATATCCATTCTAACTCCTTTGAATCTTAATAAATACGTATAAATATTATACACAATATCTATATTATTTAGAAATTATAAATTTTTATTTGTAGTTTCATTGTAAGCTTTAGCAATCTTTGAAGCAACCATTGCATTATTATATACTAGCTTTATATTGGCCTCAAGAGATTTACCGTCACTAAGATCATTTATTTTTTTTAGTAAATATGGCGTTACATCTTTTCCCATCACCTTATTTTTCTGAGCATATTTTAAAGCTTTTTCTATAGTTCTTTCTATTTCGTTGTAATCCAATGAATGTTCTTTCGGAATTGGGTTTGTCAAAATTAAACCACCTTTTATACCTAATTTCCATTTTGCATACATTACAGAAGCCACTTGTTTATAATTTTCAACATAATGATTTAATTCATATGGTGAATTATTAGAGTAAAATGCTGGTAGAACTTTTGTTCTGAAGCCTATAACCTCTACTCCCTCTGTTTCTAAATACTCTAGTGTTCTTGGAAGATCTAGTATGGATTTAATTCCTGAACAAACAACACAAACATCACTTTCTGCTATTTCTCGCAAATCCCTTGAAACATCAAAGAAATTATTAAAATCCCTATGAACTCCTCCAATTCCTCCAGTAGCAAAGACTTTAATACCTGTCTTTGCAGCAATAATTACAGTTGATGAGACTGTTGTAGCACCATTTAATTTTTCAGACACTGCTTTGCTGATATCTCTTTTACTAACTTTTATGAAATCTTTTTTTGCCAACATCTCAAGTTCTTCTGAATTAAGTCCTACTTTTATTTCTCCATTGATGATTGCAATGGTAGCCGGTGTCACTCCATTTTCTTCAATTATTTGTTCTAATTTCTTTGCAACCTCAAGGTTTTTCGGAAAAGGCATTCCATGACTAATTATTGTTGATTCTAAAGCAACAACTGGTGTATTATTTTTTATGGCATTCTTAACTTTATTACTTATTTTGATCATTTATCCACCTTTATATAAGACGTTTCACTCATAAGAGCTCTTATTGCTGATTCATGTCCTTTTTTCAAAGGGTTATCATTTGACAAACCACTTATAAACCCTGCTAAAAATGCATCTCCTGCTCCTGAAGTATTAACAGATTCAATTTCTTTAAATGAATACGATGATATATTTTTAGAGATATAAAATGCATCTTTTTTTCCTTGAGTCATTAAGATATCGAATTGAAATTTTTTTTCATATATTTTTTTTGGATCAGAAAGTCCTAATAAATTATGAATTTCTTTTTTATTTCCTTTAACTAAATTGAAACCATCTAAAAAATTTTTTGCCTTTATTGACTTTTCAGATGAAACGAGTTCGACTATCTTAAATGGATGATCTAACTCAGATATAAACTTGATTGAATCGACATTAATATTTGTTTCACAAATAATAATGTCGTATTGATTGTTAACTCCAATAAATTTTTTTAGATTATCTGGGGTAATTTTATCAATTGATTTCATGCTAGAGACTGCACAATGAAGGTCTCCAGATGAATCTTGAATTGATAAGTAAATTGATGATTTGTTCGTCTTAGGACCAACTAATTCTATACCGTATTTTTTTGTTTCTTTTATCATCATCAATCCAAAAGAATCTTGAGATAAAGGAGTTATAAATGTTACCTGATTTCCTAGTATAGCAAGATCAATTGCTATATTTCTCCCGACACCTCCAAACGCTATTACGTGATCTCCAGGATTTGAATCGTTTAATATTATTTTGCTATTAGATTTTGCAATTATATCAACATTTGAAGCACCTATAACTAGAATTTTCATTATAATTAGATTTTGTTAACTTTATTCATCTTCATCAACAGTATAAGTTTGGTCGTAATCAAATCTTGACTCTTTTAAAATTCCAGTACCAGCAGGAATTAATCCACCTATTATAACATTCTCTTTTAAACCATGTAATTTATCAACTTTTCCTCTTATTGCTGCATCTGTAAGAATTCTAGTGGTTTCTTGAAATGAAGCGGCAGATAGGAAAGAATCGCTCCTTAGTGAAGCTCTAGTTATCCCAAGAAGAATTGGTCTTCCGACAGCCAATCTTTTTTGTTTCTTTATTGCTTCTTTATTCGCATGTTTAAAAGCTACCCTCGAAACTTCAGTGCCTGGAAGCAATTCTGTATCTCCTTCTGTAACTACATAGATTCTCTGAAGCATTTGTCTAATTATAAGTTCAATATGCTTGTCACTAATTTCAACACTTTGGGCGCGATAGACTTTTTGAACTTCTTCAAGAATATAAATCGCAGCCGCTTCTGTTGATACTGCTCTTAAAAGTTCTTTTGGATTTAATGATCCCATTGTAAGTCTCTGTCCTGCAGAAACATTTGAACTTTTTCTAACTAATACGTCTACATTTGGATCAATTTTATATTTGAAATCCTTACCTGAGTTATCAACAACAGTAACGATTGTAAACCCACTTCTTTGTCTTTCTATACTTGAAACTTTTCCATCAACTTCACTGATTATACCCTTTCCTTTAGGATTTCTGGCCTCAAATAATTCTTGAATACGCGGAAGTCCTTGTGTAATATCAGATGCTGATGCAACTCCGCCAGTATGAAATGTTCTCATTGTTAATTGTGTACCAGGTTCACCAATAGATTGAGCAGCAACTACTCCTACGGCTTCCCCAACTTCAACCGGCATATTTGATGCCAAATTTCTTCCATAACATTTGGCACAAACTCCGTTTTCTGAATTACAAGATAAATTAGATCTGATTTCCACTTCTTTAATACCGTTTAAAATAATTTCCGATGCGATTTCATCCGTTATTAATTCATTCTTTTTAACGATAAACTCTTTGGAACCCGGTTTCTTTAAGTCTTGAATCGAAAACCTACCAACAATTCGATCGTATAAAGGAACTATTTCCTTATTGTCTTTTTTTGAAATAATGGAACTCATTTTTATTCCACTTTCAACACCACAGTCATTGTCAACTACAATGACATCCTGTGAAACGTCCACTAATCTTCTTGTAAGATATCCTGACTCAGCGGTTTTTAATGCAGTATCAGTTGAACCCTTTCTCGCTCCGTGGGTTGAAATAAAGAATTCAGAAACAGTAAGGCCCTCTCTAAATGAAGCTTTAACTGGAACTTCAATTGTATCTCCTTTTGGGTTATTCATTAACCCTCTCATGCCTACTAATTGAACAAAATTATTAACGTTACCTCTTGCGCCAGAATCACTCATCATGAATAAATTATTTCCTTTATCAAATTCATCCATAACATTCTTTTGAATTGATTCTCTAGCTTTTTCCCAAATTGATATAATGAGTTTTCTTCTTTCATCGTTGGTGACCAACCCTTGATCATACCAACCCAAAATTTGATCTATATTTTCATTTGCTTCTGATATAATATTTTCTTTTTTTGAATATACATCTATATCAGCATAAGAAACCGTAATTCCTGAAATTGTTGAATATTTAAATCCCAAGTCTTTTAATCTGTCCAACATCTTTGATGTTTCACTAATATGAAGTTTTTTAAATACTTGTGCAATAATTTTTGATAAAAATCTCTTGGTAAAAGGTGATGGAACTGGAATTTTCTTAAGGACTTTTCTTGGATCCACTCCTTTATCAATAAAATAGATATCAGGCGTTCCTATTTCAAGATTTTTCTCAGTCGGTTCATTAAGATAAGGAAAATTAGACGGTAAAATTTGATTAAATACAAGCTTTCCAAATGTTGTCACGAGATACTTTTGTTTTTGGTCTTGTGTAAAATATTGGTTCATTGATTTTGGGTCAATAACTATTCTTGTATGAAGTTGGATAAATTTATCCTCATACGCATGTTGGGCTTCTTCATAATTAGAAAAGAATTTCCCTTCATACTTATGTTTATCCTCGTGCTCTAAAAGCTTATCTTTTGAATTTTTTCCACCAAAAGGTTTATCTTTTGTCTCTTCGATAGTGAGATAGTAATTTCCTAAAACCATATCCTGAGATGGTGTAACAACTGGTTTACCATCTTTGGGGTTAAGAATATTATTTGATGCCAACATAAGTAACCTTGCCTCAGCTTGAGCTTCATTTGATAATGGTACATGAACAGCCATTTGATCACCATCAAAATCAGCATTAAATGCTGGAGTGACTAGTGGGTGCAAACGAATAGCTTTCCCGTCTATTAGTTTCGGTTCAAAAGCTTGAATTCCAAGTCTGTGTAATGTAGGTGCTCTATTAAGAAGAACTGGGTGTTCTTTTACAACCTTTTCAAGTGCATACCAAACATCATCGTCCATTCTATCATATTTTGAATTAGCATTTTTCTTTGCGTTCCCCTCATCAGAACTTAATTTCTGTAATTCTCTTAAAATAAAGGGCTTAAAAAGCGTAATAGCCATTTCTCTTGGAATACCACACTGATACATCTCAAGGTCAGGACCCACTATAATTACAGAACGACCTGAATAATCAACTCTTTTTCCTAATAGATTTTGTCTAAATCGCCCTTGCTTTCCTCTTAATAAATCAGACAAAGATTTAAGATGTCTATTTCTTTCAACAGCTGCTTTTTTACCTCTTTTTGCATTATCAAATAAAGCATCTACAGCTTCTTGTAACATCCTTTTTTCATTTTTTGTAATTAATCTTGGAGCCATTTGTTCTTTTTGTTTTTTTAAACGATTATTTCTATTTAGTATTCTTCTGTAGAGATCATTAAGATCTGTAGTTGCAAACCTTCCACCATCTAAAGGAACCATTGGTCTAAGGTCTGGTGGTATAACAGGAATAACATCCATTACCATCCACTCAGGTTTATTATCTGAATTATTGAATGCCTCGACGACTTCTAATCTTTTTATGATCTTTTCTCTTTTTTGTTTAGAACTAGATCTTAATTTCCTTCGCAAAACCTTAACTTCTTTATTTAGGTCAAGATCTTGCAAAAGCTTTTTAACTGCTTCTGCTCCAGTTAATGCAATAAACTTGTTGTAATATTCCTCAGAAAGTCTAGAAAAATCATGTTCTGATAGGATTTGTTTTTTTGTTAGAGGAGCTTGGCCAGGATCTGTAACGATATATGACGCGTGATAAACCACTTCTTCTAATTGTTTAGCTTTTATACCTAATAAAATAGCTAATCTTGATGGAGAATTTTTTAAATACCAAGTATGAACAACAGGTGCCTCTAACTCAATGTGACCCATTCTTTCTCTTCTAACTTTTGATTCTGTAATTTCAATTCCGCATTTAGAACATATTTGTCCTTTGTTTCCACTTTGTTTTTTTCCACATGTGCATTGATAATCTCTTGTTGGTCCAAAAATACGCTCACAAAATAATCCTCCCTCTTCTGGCTTTGATGTTCTATAATTTATAGTCTCATGCGTTCTTACTTCTCCATATGACCATTGTTTAATCTCATCTGGGGAAGCTAATCTGATTTTCAAATGAGAGAATGTTTTTGACCCGTAAACTTTTTGATCTACTATTCTACTATTATTGATTCTAGATTGAACGTCGATTTTTTGTTGTTCTGAAATTCTACTCTCAACATCAATTGTTGATGCTAGATTTACTATTTCATTTGATGGTTTTGTAAGTTCATCATATCCATAAAATGAAAGTATGTCATTAATTTCTTTCCTTAATATTTCATCTTCTTCAAATAAATAATATAATGTATGTCGATCAAATGAAATCAAGTCTACCAAGTCATTCACTTTAGCCTTTTTGAGTATTTGTATTGATTCTTCAGATAATTCAAATCCGTTCAAATCTCTTGGAAGTGTATATCTTCTTAAAACTGAAGAAATTTCTTCAAAAGATTCACCGAGCAACATTTTAAGTTCTTTTAAACTAAAAGTGTTGAAGTCTTCAAGTTGTTCAATTCCAGATAATTTAAGTTGAGTTAATGAATTTTCAGAAAGTTTAAGAGTACTAACTTTCAAATTTAATTTTTCTTTTGCCATTATCTATTCCCCCCTCTTGATCTATTTCCACTAAGGTCGACTAATGATTTGACTGCTTCGTTTTCTCCTGTTTTTGAGTCAACCAATTCAACATACAATCCTAAAGCCTGAAGTTCTTTTGTAAGAACTCGAAACGATTCTGGAATACTTGAACTAGGAATCTGCCTATCATGAGTAATTGCACTATATACTTTATTTCTTCCTAACATATCATCTGATTTAACTGTTAGCATTTCTTGTAAAGTATGTGCAGCTCCATAAGCATAAAGAGCCCAAACTTCCATTTCTCCAAATCTTTGTCCACCGTTTTGAGCTTTACCACCCATAGGCTGTTGAGTAACAAGTGTATAAGGACCAACGGATCTAGCATGTAATTTATCGTCAACCATGTGAGATAATTTAATCATATACATTACTCCAACAGAAATTCTATTTTCATAAGGTTCACCTGTTCGACCATCATACAATGTTGTTTTACCGTCGATATCAATTTTCGCCTCTTTCATAATTGACACTAAATCTTTATCGTCAACACCATCAAAAACCGGAGTTGCTATTTTTACTCCTAATTTTTTTGCCGCTAAACCTAAATGTATCTCTAAAACTTGACCTATATTCATTCTAGATGGAACTCCTAGGGGATTTAACATTATATCAATAGGGGTGCCATCTTCCATATACGGCATGTCTTCTTTAGGTAATATCCTGGAAATAACACCTTTGTTACCGTGTCTACCTGCCATTTTATCACCTTCAGTAATTTTCCTTTTTTTAGCAACATACACTCTAATATTTTCAGTTACACCTGAAGGTAATACACCGTCTTTTTTTGTTAAAATTTGAACTGATTGAACTATTCCCCCACCACCGTGTGGAACACGAAGAGAAGAATCTCTATATTCTCTTGACTTCTCTCCAATGACAGCATGTATAAGTTTTTCGGAAGGACTTGGTTCAAACATTCCCTTTGGAGTAATCTTTCCTACTAAAATATCTCCTTCTGTAACTTCACTACCTGGGACAATTATCCCTCTTTCATCTAAATTTCTAAGAGAATCAATGCTTACATTTGGTACTTCTCTAGTAAATTCTTCTTTACCTGAACCAGTTTTTAATTCTCTTGTTTCGATTTCATACTCATTAATATGAACTGATGTGTAAACATCATCTTTAACAAGTTCTTCACTCATTATGATTGCATCTTCATAGTTATAGCCTTCCCATGTCATAAATGCTATATTAACATTTCTTCCTAAGGCTAATTCACCATTCTTTGTGGAAGGACCGTCAGCAATAGTATCTCCTTTTTCAACAAATTCACCTACACTTACAATAGGTTTTTGAATTATAGCAGTATCTTGGTTTGATCTAAAAAATCTAATCAGCTTATACTTTGTTGATTCTGTTGAAAACTTTTCATAAATTTCTTTTGCAACTTCAAATGAGAAATCGTTTTTGCTAGGATCATATATTTTACTTCGACCTTTCTTTAAAATTAAAGAAGGTTCACTTGTAATAACTATATTCTTAGAATCAACGTATGTAACCCATCCAGAATTTTTTGCCACTATAACTGATCCAGAGTCTTTTGCGGCTCTATATTCAACTCCTGTTCCCACAATAGGAGAATCTGGAATTAACAATGGAACAGCCTGTCTCTGCATGTTCGCTCCCATTAAAGCTCTAGAAGCATCATCATGTTCTAAAAATGGTATTGTTGAAGTCGCGACTGAAACAATTTGCTTAGGTGATACATCCATAAAAGATACCTGCTGAGGTTCAAACATTGCAGTCTCTCCTCTATTTCTACCAATAACTTTTTCTTCAATGATATATCCTTTATCGTCTAATTTTGTTGCAGCTGAGGCAATAACTTCATTGTATTCTTCATCAGCAGTCAAATACTGATAGTCTGAAGAAACTGAAATCTTGGATCCTTCTTTTGAAACCTTTAGATATGGTGTTTGAATAAATCCATATTGATCGACTCTACCATATGAAGCCAAAGAAGAGATAAGTCCAATAGAAGGACCTTCAGGCGTTTCGATAGGACAAATCCTGCCATAATGAGAGTTGTGAACGTCTCTTACCTCAACACCAGCTCTATCGCGAGCAAGTCCGCCTGTACCTAAAGCTGATACTCTTCTTTTTTGAGTCAACTCAGCTAGAGGGTTGATTTGATCCATAAACTGCGATAATTGAGATGAACCAAAAAATGTTTTTATTGCGCCTGCTAATGGTGTCATATTAATTATTTGTGCCGGTGTGGCTTCTTGAAATACCGTAATGGACATCTTATCTTTTATATTTTTTTCAGCTCTTGCCAATCCAATTCTAAATTGATTTTTTAGCAATTCTCCAATGAGTCTTAATCTTCTATTACCAAGGTGATCTATATCATCAGTTTGTCCAATTCCATCGTATAAATTTAAATAATACGAAAGAGATGAAACAATATCTGAGACAGTGATGTGTCTTTTTGTCTCTCTTTGATCATTACCAACAACTCTGATTATTTTAGTTTTTTCCTTTTCATCTGCTTTAAACTTAACATCGAGCGTTTCTACAACAACACCTATTCTTTCTTTTTCTTTTTGATAAACGTCTTTACCAAGAAAAAACTTTATCACTTTTTCATCCAATGATTGTCTGTTTTTTCTTAGAATCATAAGCATTTCTTCATCAACAGGGGTGTTTTTTTGAACGATGACCTCTCCAGATCTTAAATTTATTATATTTTCAGAAGTTCTTAATACATCTGTTTTTTCTGATTCTCTGGTTGCAAGAATTTCACTTGGCGACTCATTTTGAAGTGATATGCTTTTTTCAATAATCTCTTTTCTAAATAAATGTCTGTTTTTTCTTAGTATCTCAGCGGTATCATGATTAATGATCGTATCTTTTTTCACTAATACTTTTTTTGTTTTTGGATCAACCAAATCATTTACTAAGTACATACCAAATATACGATCAACTACATCCAATTTTTTATTATATTTATATCTTCCAACTGCTGCTAAGTCATATCTTCTTCTATCAAAAAGCCTCATTCTGATAAATTCTCTTGCTGCATCTGCAGGAACCCTTTCTCCTTGTCTTAATTTGGAGTAGAGCTCAATAACGGCCTCATCGGAATTCTTTGTTTCATCTTTTTCAAATGTAGCCTCTAAATGATCTGACTTACCAAAAACTTCAAATATATCTTTTTTCTTTCCAATCCCTAAAGCTCTCATCATAGTTGTTAATGGTACTTTTTTTGATCGATCTAGTTTTGAATATAAAATGTCTTTTGAACCCATTTCAATTTCTAACCAAGCTCCTCTAGTTGGTATTATTTGGGCACTGAATTTAGTTCTATTTACTTTCTTATCTAACTCACCTGTATAATATGCTCCCGCTGACCTAATGATTTGAGAAACAACAACTCGTTCGGCACCATTTATAACAAAGGTTCCGGTTGGTGTCATTACAGGAATGTCTGTCATCAGAACTTTTGTATCTCTAACTTCTCCCGTAATAACATTTTCTAATTTTACCTTTACAGAAAGTTGTTTTGAATAGTTTACATCTCTCTTTTTTGAATCTAGTACGCTAAATTTTGGTTCGGACAGTTCGTGCTCCTCAAAATATAATTTCATATCTCCATTGTGAGCTTCAATTGGAGAAACATCTTGAAGTAGTTCTTTTATACCTTCTCTTAAAAACCAATCAAATGATTTAGTTTGAATTTCGATAAGATTTGGTAAATCAATATCATAACGCATTCTAGAGTAATTTCTTCTTGAAGATTTTTTTCCATAACCAACATTGCGATATCCCATTTATACACACTCCTAATTTTTTTTATTCTTTAAAACCTAAAAACTATTGTGTTCAGATTAATTTATTTAATTGCTTTGTAAATATAGTATCCGTTTTTCTTTTTTTTAAGTGCTACATCACTAAAAATTTGTCTTAAATATTTTTCTGATGAATTTGCACCATGTTTTTTTTTAATTACTATGTATAAAGATCCATTTTTACTTAAAGCTCTAAAAGATCTGTTGTACATAGAAAATATGTTTTTCTTTCCAGATTTAATTGGTGGATTAATTACTATCAAATCAACTTCTGAATCAAGAAAATCTAAAGACTCTGATTGAAAAACATTTGCATCCAATTTGTGATTTATGACATTTTTTTTTGTAAGCTCAACTGCCCTTCTATTCGAATCCACAAAGAAAAGTTGTGCTTCTGGATATTTTTTTTTCAAAACAATACCAATAACACCATAACCACATCCATAATCAACAATCTTTCTAGGACTATCAATATCTATTTCATTCAATAATAATCTTGTTCCAAAATCAATTTTATTTTTTGAAAAAACTCCATTATCAGTAATAAATAAGTACTTGTTATTATTGACCGTTGAGGAAATTTCTTTTTCATTTGATTTAGTTTTCTTATCATAATAATAATAATGTGACATATTATAACTGAAAAAAACCTAATAAAATTTCAGGTAGTATTCAGTGTCTTCTACTTAAGTTCAACAGTTGCGCCGGCTTCTTCAAGCTGTGCTTTTAAAGCTTCTGCATCCTCTTTTTTGATGCCTTCTTTTATTACTGCATCAGCAGTCTCAGCCATAGTTTTAGCATCTGCAAGGCCTAAACCTGTTGCAGCTCTGACAACTTTTATAACTGCAATTTTGTTAGTTCCAAAAGTTTTTAGAACTACATCAAATTCTGTTTTTTCCTCTGCAGCTGACTCGGAAGATGATGCCGGTGCAGCAGCAACCGCAGTTGGATCAATACCAAACTCTTCTTTAAGACCTTCTACTAATTCTTTGATTTCTAGAAGAGACATTTCTTTTAAAGCCTCTACAAAATCTTTTTTTGATAATTTTGCCATTATAATCTCCTTATTTTTATTTTTCTATTAAATTTAAACCAATTGAAAGCTCAAGTAGGGGTTGTAATAATCCCGCACCAATTTGAGCCAATAATACTTCTCGAGATGGAGTTAATGCAATATCTTTTGTTTTTTCTGCGTCGAAAAATACACCACCTATAATTGATCCCGATATAACCAATTTCTCATGTTTTTTTGAGTATTCGTTTATTATTTTTGCTGCTGCAATCTCATCTCCAGAGCTAAAAGCAATTGCTTTGGGACCCTTGAAAACAGAAGCAAAATTATTATAACCCGCCATTTCTGACGCTCTCTTAGAAATATTGTTCTTCACTACTTTTGCGTCACAACCCGAATCTCTTAATAAAGTCCGAAGTTCAGTAAACTCAGCTACAGATAAACCTGGATATTCGAATGCAACAGATGATATCGACTCTTTGATTTTTCCAGATAGCAATTTCACTTCTTCTTGTTTTCGTTTAATACTTTCTCTCATAGTTCCTCCTAAAATAAAATACTTTTTGATTATCTAGAAACCAAAAAGTAAAAATTACTTATAATTAGTTCCTAGGTAGGGTTTATTTTATACCTACTGTCTTTGGATAATTGATTATTTTTTTAATGATTCTTGTGATAGTGTAATTCCTGGGCCCATAGATGATGATATAGTCAAGCTTTTAATGTATGTCCCTTTGACTGTGCTCGGTTTAATTTTAATGAGTTGATCGTACAATGTTGTTAAGTTTTCCTTTAACTTATCTTTGTCAAAAGATTTTCTTCCTATAGAGGCGTGTATTATTCCTACCTTATCAACCCTGTATTCAATTTTACCATTTTTTATCTCTTTTACTGCTTTGGTTATGTCATTGGTCACTGTACCAGTCTTTGGATTTGGCATTAGGCCTTTTGGTCCTAATAACCTTCCTAACTTACCTAATTTACCCATCATACTTGGTGTTGCAACAATTACATCAAAATCAAGATAACCTTTACCTATTTCATTGATTAGATCATCATCTCCAAACTTATCTGCACCTGATTCTTCAGCTTCTTTGAGTTTTGATGGATCTGTAATTACAACAACCCTCTTTGTTTTGCCTGTGCCATGAGGTAACACTAATGCACCTCTTAAGTTTTGATCCGCTTGTCTTGGATCTAAATTTAATCTAAATGCAACATCTACCGATTCATCAAAGTTTGCAAATGCAATTTTCTTGAGTAAATTTAATCCTTCATCACAACCATATTGCTTATTTTTGTCTATTTTTTTAAAAGCCTCTAAGTATTTTTTTCCTTTTCTCATCTTTTTTCCTCCTAAAAGTGGTCAAACGGGGGGATTTCCTCCCACATTTAAGCGTTAATCTTTAATTGTAATACCCATGTTTCTAGCTGTTCCGGCAATTATATTTACAGCTGCTTCATCGTTATATGCATTTAAATCTTTCATTTTCATTTTTGCAATTTCAAGTAGTTGTGCTCTTGTTACTGAACCTACTTTTTCTTTTTGTGGTTCACCTGAACCTTTTGAGATTTTTGCTGCTTTTTTCAACAAGTCGCTCGCTGGTGGGGTTTTTGTAACAAAAGTAAATGTTCTGTCATCATAGACTGTTATAATAACTGGAATTTTGTAACCCATCTGATCTTTTGTTGCCTCATTAAATTGAGAGCAAAATTGTGGAATATTTACTTGTGCTTGACCCAAAGCTGGACCAACAGGTGGAGCTGGGTTTGCTTTTCCTGCTTCAATTTGAAGTTTTAATTGTCTCACTGCTTTTTTAGGCATACAAAAAATCTCCTTTTTTAAAAAATAACGTGCGAAAATATATTATCACTATTATCTCTATAAGTCAACCGTATAAATTATCATTCAGTAGACTTTACCTCATGAGCATTTACTTCTGTTGGTGTTGCTCTTCCAAATAAATCAATTTCTACAACAAGTTTAGCTTGATCATTGTCTACCCCAGATACTACACCCTTTAGTCCTTGATACGGTCCTGATAAAATTTCAACTTCTTTTTCAATGAAATGATCATATTTTGGTTTACTGATAACTCCAATTTTTAATAATATTTGTTTAATTTCTTCTGGTGCAAGAGGCACTGGCTTTGTACCGCCTCCAGAAGAGCCTAGAAAACCCGTAACTCGCGGAGTGTTTCTTACAACAAACCAAGACTCGTCTGTGACTATCATTTCAACAAAAACGTATCCAGGATATAATTGTTTAATCTTTTCTTTTTCTTTTCCTTTTTCTTTCTTTTCTATTATGGTCTCTTCAGGAACCACAACACTAAAAATAAAATCATTCATGCCCATTGAGTCAACTCTACGCATAAGGTCATCTTTAACTGAATTCTCATAACCCGAGTATGTTTGAATTATATACCATCTCTTTTTTTGTATCATAAAATATTCCCTAATAAACTTAAAATTAATAGGTTGAAAATTAGAATAACTGTAGTCAAAACAAAAAGAAAAATTAATGTTCTGATAGAATTATCAATAAATTTTGATTTGTTTGGCCACGAGATTTTCTTAATCTCTGGAATGGAAGGAACAAAAAACGGATATATGACTAATGCTAATCCAAATAATGAAATTAGTAAAAGTATCCATGTAAAAATAGTCCCGTTAGGTTCTGTTCCTAAAATAGGAAAGTTTGGGTTAATCTGCAACAAAGAGTTACCAGATAAAATCATTAAAGATAATCCTGCTGAAATTGTTGCTAAAACACCCAACAACAAGTTCTCCCATTTATATTCTTTTGTTAATACTTCTAGTAGTTTAGATTTTTCCTCTTTGTTTTTAACTTTATAAGCCATACTCTTCTCCTATTATTTAGTTTCTTTATGTAAAGAATGTTTGTTACAGTTTTTGCAATATTTTTTCATTTTCAATCTGCGAGAAACATCATCTGAGATTATAAAGTGATAGTTTCTAGATAAACACAATTCACATGTTAAAATTATTTTTCTTGACATTAAAAAACCACTCCTGTGGATCGTCGATCATAATAGTATCATGATTAAGATCACTAGTCAAGACAATTATACACCAGTTATGCGTAAAAAATAAATGAAATAATTCGCACACATGTTAGATCATAATTACTTTATTTTCCTCTTGTTTGATACATCAAAAGTGCTGCTGCAACACTTACGTTTAATGATTGTACATTTTTCTGCATAGGAATTCTAACAAGAAAATTACATTTTTTCTTTACAAGCTTTCTTAACCCCTTGCCTTCGTTTCCTAAAACAAATGCAGTTCTTTCAGTATATTCTACACAATCAAATTCTCTTTCTGCATTTTGATCTGTACCGACAACTTGATAACCTATTTTTTTCAGTTTTTCAATTCCTTCAAAAAGATTTTTACATGTAGCAATTTTACAGTATTCAATTGCACCTGAAGATACTTTCACCACAGTGTTACTTATTTGAACTTGTTGTTTTTTACTCATTACTATCCCATCATAATTAGCAGCAACTAATGTCCTAATAATTGCTCCAAAATTGTGTGGATCTTCAATTGAATCTAAAATCATTAATCTTTTTGGTTTATCTTGAAGTAGCTTATCTAGAGATATAACCTCATAATCTTCAACATCTGCAATAACCCCTTGATGTTTTACACCACTTATAATTTTATTTAATTCTTCTTTTGATTTTAAATCAAATGAAGTTCCTAAATTTTTAACTTTATTTATAAACACAATGTCAGTTATCTTTCTATCTATATATAATTTATAAATTTTTCGTTTCGCTCTTATTGCCTCAAATACAGAATTCTTACCGTAAATTATCATATCGTTTCTCCATAAATATTCACACACTTATAAAAAAAGCGCATTTTAGCGCTTATCTTAATCTTTCTAAAAACTTATTTATTAAGTCTTTTATCCATTTACTTGAATTGCTCATAATATGCATCATTGGAAATGAAGCCTGAAAAAGGGTTGTCAATAATAAAATTTGTCCAACTGTAAATGGTTCAACGGGATAATAGTCCTGCGTGTAAAACGGGGAATATCCAAAAAAACTCGGTATGTAAATGATTGCTAGAAAAAATGCAGAAATCATAATAGAAAACATAATCATTCTTGTTCTATTAAAAGGTAGGGAAAGTCTTAAAAGAACCAAAAGGGATGTGAATGTTGCTGTTAATATTATTGCTGTAGATACCTGAGTCTCATTAGTAACATATATTCCATCTACTAATCTTGTCTTAAATAAGATCTCACTAAAAGCATAAATTATTAAACTATTGAATAACACAACGAGTGAACCTGGGAGTGCTTTTTTTATTACATTGATTAGGAAATCTCCTTCAACTCTACTCTTGTTTGCTTCTAATGCGAGGATCAACGAGGGTATTCCTATTACTAAATAATCGATTAATATTAATTGACTAGGTTTTATTGGATAAACATCGCCTCGAATCAATGAAATTACGATTAAGAACAAAGTAAATATATTTTTAGTTAGAAATAATACAGCAACTTTTTGTACGTTGTTTATTACTCTTCTTCCTTCTAAAACAACTTTAGGCATAGATGAAAAATTAGAATCAAGTAAAACTAAGTGAGATACATTTCTTGCCGCTTCTGAACCCGAAGCCATAGCTATAGATGTATCTGCCTCTTTTAGAGCAAGGATATCATTGACTCCGTCTCCAGTCATTGCCACAGTATGTCCGTTATTTTTTAACGCCTCAATGAGAATTTTCTTTTGATGAGGAGAAACCCTTCCAAAAACTGTAAATCTTGAAGCGGAACGGATTACCTCTTTGTCAGTTAAACCTTCTAAAGATATAAACTTCTCTGCATTTTCCAAGAAAACTCTTTGAGCGATTTTTGAAACAGTAACTGGATTATCTCCTGATATTACTTTTATATTAACGCCATTTTCTTTGAAATATTGTAATGTATCTATCGCGTCTGGTCTAATACTATCTTCGATAATTATCAAAGAAAGAGCTTGAACATTACTAAAGGAATTGTTTGCGTTTATTTTCTCATTTGAGTGTGCCAAAAGAAGAACTCTATATCCTTCTTTTGCATTTGAATCTACAATTTTTTTTACTTTATCTGGATAATTAGATTTTAAAATATATTCGGGAGCACCAATGAAAAAGGTACCATATTTATCAAATTCAACCGCTGAATACTTTCTTGAACTAGAAAAAGGTATTGTATTTTTGTGTCTAATTCTTTTAGCTTTCCCAAAATGATCAGACAACGCTTGTGAAGTGAGGTTGGGATCGTTAAGGGCATTTAGCATCCCAGATACAATGTTTTTAATTGTGAGCTGTGGATAATTTTTAATTTCTATTGTTGATTTTACAGTCATTGTTCCATCTGTAATGGTTCCTGTTTTGTCAAGGCATAACATATCTGTTCTTGCTAGCATTTCTATACAATAAAGTTCCTGAACCAATGTGTTATTTTGAGCTAACCTCACAACTCCTACAGCCAGAGCCATACTTGTTAGCAAGAATAAACCTGATGGAATAATCCCAATCATTGCTCCTGTAGTTCCGAGTACAACTTGCTCATACGTCTCACCATTTACAAAATATGACAAATAAATTAATGCGCCAGCTATTGGAACAATTAACCCTGCAACAGTTCTAATGATAATTTTTAATGAGGCCATCAGATCTGAGTTTGGTTTTTGGTATTTTTTTGCCTGTTCTGTTAATTTTTGTAAATAAACATCCTTACCTATGGCTGTAACTTGTGCATATCCTGAGCCAGAAACAACAAAACTTCCTGAGTATAATGTATCACCTTGTTTTTTTAGTATTGGATCTGATTCTCCAGTCAAGAGTGATTCATTTACTTCAATTATACCTTCTCTAATAACACAATCAGCAGCAATCTGTTTTCCAGAGTTAAGATATAAAATATCATCAATAACAACGTTTGAAACAGATATTTCATACTCTGTTTTATCTCTGATTACGTGACCAGTTGGCGCAGCTAAAAGAGATAGTTTGTCAATAGTCTTCTTCGCTCTATATTCCTGAATTATACCAATAATTAAATTTGCCGTTACAGCACCCAAGAAAAAGAAGTTAGCGAAACTTGCTCCAGCTGTTAAAAGCCAAACTGCAATAGAAAAATTTAAAAAATTAAAGAATGTGAATAAATTTGAAAAAATAATACTTGATAAACTTTTAGAGCTACCTTGATCTACAGAATTTTTTAATCCTGCCAACAACCTTGCTTCGACATCCTTGTTAGAAAGCCCCTTCTTTACGTCTGGATTGTATCTTTCAACTACAATATCGTCTTCAGATTGAATTGCATCTGCCGTTTCATAATCTATTCTCTCAGAAAATGATTTGTTTCCTAAAGTCAAAGGGTTTCTATCCATCTTTATCAAATCTTCTTTAATTATTACTTTAGGACCTTTTTTCTTTATTGAGTCTTCTTTTGAAATTTTATTCTCTTTAGTTGTTGCGTGTGCCATTAAATACTTACCTCACTAAAATTATAAATTCATTATAACATACTTTAAATTAAGATAAAAGACTATAGATAGCCTTTTCCCATAAGTTTATTTCTTAGTCTATCTGCAGTTTCATAATCTTTTTTTTCTCTTGCTTCTACCCACTCTTCATAGAGGCTGATATCTTTTCTAGGTACCTCAGTATTTATTCTGATACCGAACAGATAAAAAATCCAAATCAACTCATGGAATACTGAAAAATAATTTTCTTCTATATCAATTTTTTTTATGATATTATAAACTCTTGTTACTATATTTGGTGTGTCAAAATCTTTGGAAATCATGTCCAAAACAGGCGCCTTATCAAATTCTTTCAAAAATTTATCTCTTTTTTTTGACATTTTTAAAGTTGCAAATCTAATTTTTTTTGAAATATTCTGTAAAATTTTATCATATTCATTTAATAGTTTCTCACTATAATTAATAGGACTTCGATAATGATGAGATAGTATCAAAAATTTAAATGCATCCACTTTTTCTTTTGGCAAATCAGCGACTCTCACAAAATTTTTTTTCGATTTACTCATCTTTACATTATTGAAATCCAGTCTACCATTGTGAATCCAATAATTTGATAATTTTTTTCCAGTAAAAGCTTTAATAAGAGCTATTTCATTTTCATGGTGAGGAAATTTTAAGTCGTTCCCTCCACCGTGAATATCCAATTGTCCATTAAAAATTTTATGATTCATTACAGCACATTCTGTATGCCATCCAGGCCTTCCTTCTCCCCATGGAGAATCAAATTTTAAACCTACCTCTGTTTTTTTCCAAACGGAAAAATCCCGTTCATTTTCTTTTTCAAAATCCTGATTTTTTTTCGAAATTAATCTGTCTGCTTTTTGATTTGATAAAACCCCATAATCTACAGAGTTAATCCTAAAATATAATCCTTGTTTAGTTTCATATACATAATTGTTTGTTTTCAATTCTTGGATGAAGTTTATCATACTATCAACGTAGTCTGTTGCTTTAGGTATTAAGTCGGGTCTTCTACATCTAAGATAATCAAGAGAATTTATGTACTCCTTTGTATATTTTTCGGATATTTCTTTTTCGGATATTTGTTCCTCTATTGATCGGTTAATTATTTTATCGTCTATATCAGTTATATTGCTTACAAGATTTACCTCGTAATTCAAATCCTCAAAAAATTTTTTGACAAAATCAAAAAATATTATTGGTCTTGCATTTCCCAAGTGTATATGATCGTACACGGTTGGGCCACAAACATAAATATTAATTTTATTCTCTTCAATTGAGTTAAATTCCTCTAATTTTCTATTGTTTGGATTGTAAATATGGATTTTTTTAATCATAAACGATCCCTCTCAAATTCTTCAGTATCATATGCATAGCGTAAGTGTCTTGTCTACAATACTCTATTAAGTTTTTTTCAGTAACTTTTTTCTCTATATCGTTCATATTTTCAAATTCTAAGTATTTTATAAATGCCTCTGATCCATTTTTTATTTCTAAATTTTCATACGATAAATCTGTAAATTCAGGAAGAATTTTTTTTATTGAAAAAGATCCCTCCAATCCAGGCGAATAAAAATTAAATAATTTTTTTTCTTGAAAACCCATTTTTGATTCCAGTTCTATATTACCTTTCAAAAATAATTTCAGATCAACAATTCTATTTAAAATATCATTCAATTTATCACTGTAAGAAGGGAAATAATTCATAAATTCCTTTATTCGTTTTTCTTCAAATTGTTTGTGATAAACCATTACCGAACCTTGATCATTCTTAATTATATTACATAATTCTTTTACAAGGTCTTCTCTGTGATCATGGTGATTCGTAGCCAAATATCCTCTATGATCCAGTAGAATATCACAATTCCCAGGAGTTTTTTCTATATGTATTGAAAATTGAAATACTGATTGGTCATACGGTTTCTCATCTTTGAAGCGAGGTAACGGTGATGGAAAGCTTTCAAAATCTAAGTGGTAAATTGGATATTTTAAATTATCAATATATTTTCTTATTCTATTTTTATCAAAGTATTTAGTTTTAGTTTTCATTACTTCAATTTGAACTCTATTTCTTTCTCTTTGAACAAATTGATCAGGAATTTCTAATGCAGAACTTATACCTTCGTTGATAAAATCATAAACACTTTTTTTTTCTCCACTTTTGTTTTTAAATCCATGGTGTCTATCAATTAAAGTGAAAATGCTATTTTTTTCTGGGATCTCTTTGTGACATATTTTATAAAATTTACATTCTCTATGGTCATTTTTCATACAATGACGACCTAGTTTAACTGGACTTGCATTATTGTTGTTAACTCTTTCAATTACTTTTAAGAAATCTTGTCTTATATTTGGCATCATATAATCCATTAATTCTGTTAATTCAACTTCAAATATAATATCATCTGAATATTTAGGTAAACTATTAATGTAATCGCCCGAGAAGACAAATCTTGAATTAAGAACATTTAAATATGCTCTAATTTCTTTTTCTTTATTATCTTTTTTCATTGAATAAAGACAATATTGAAAAGCTAAATCATAAATATACCTTCCTATTTTTGAAAATTTATCAGTTAATTTATTTAACTTTTTTTTATAGCTTTCTGTTATTTCAGATTTTGGTAAAATATTAAAACAAAGGCTTGAATCACCTTTCTTTTTAAACATTTTTTCTTTTTTTCCATTTTTGTTTTTGTATTCTATATCTAAAAATTTATTGCTTGTGGTTGCTTTAACTTCGTGAATGTTCACAGACTTTTCTGACTCATAAAAAGCATCTACAAATGTGAAGAAATTATATCCTTCTATTTTGTGGGAAATTTTTTTTTGATTCTTTAAACCTTTTCCATAAATTACTTTTCCGTCATACTTTTTTTGAATTTTTTTTCCAGCTAATAACTCAATTTGATTATAAATTTCCATAAGCTTTTCTGTTTTCAAAGATAGGTCTTGCTTTGCTGGATCTTCATCTATTTCAAACATTTTCATGTTCTCAAGTAGAGCTAATTTTTTTTCTTCATTTAATTGGCTTTGTATCTCTTTTAAACTTTCATCGTCTTCAAAACTTATTATTGCTCGTTCATGAAAATTCAATGTTTCCTGTAAACCTGAATACCTTTCACATCTTATTAAATTAACAAATAATGTTTTTGAAATATTCATTGAATATCCTTAATCTAAATTTATTAACTGAACAATAAAATCATTGGTAAAGAACCCATCTAAAGAGTCTATTTTCACTAATAGATCTTCATTCTTCTCAATTCCATCAATAAGAATTGAGGACCCTTGAAATGTGAAAAACTCGTGTCTTTTTAACGGCGAATTTATTACATATTCTGATACTTCTATATCGGCTTCAAAAGTTAACTGAATATTGATGCTAGAAGAATAAACCAAAACATTAGAGATTTCATTATATGTGTTTACTGATACTGCAATAGCTGAAACACTAATATATTCTTTAACTGTATTATCCTTATTTTCTGAATTATAATTAAACTCTATGTCAGAAACAGAGTATATATTATCAAAATTTCTATCTATCGATCCAAAAAGCCCACCTATTAATACTGTATGAGTTCCATAATCTGTTTCGTCGTAATTAAAATTTAGAGAAAGAACATTGATTTCACTTGTTAAATATATTCCAGAAATCGAACTTGATTTTTTAAGAGCTGGTTCTACATCTCCAGATATACCACCGATATATATATTAAAATCATGATTATCTCGATTTGATATTTCAGAATCAAGTTGGAAATCAATTTTTGATTCTATTTTTATATCATAGATTTCGCTTGACTCATTAATGTACCCTACGGCTCCGCCTAATTTTACGACAGCATTTGATGATGATTTTAAATAAACATAGGAATCAATTACTTCTATATCTCGAATTAAACCTCTAGACTCTCCAGCTATAATTCCCGAATATATAAACGTCTGTGATAGTGATTCTAAATATATCTGAGATGATGTTATTGTTATATTTTCTATTGTACTTAAACTAGTCGATTGATATCCAACCAATATTGCGGTCTTTGTTGAAGAAGATGTTATTACAGGATCCTCATTAGTTCCAATAGAAATGTTTTCTAATTTTAAGTCTCTTATAGTTCCAGAAGCAACATAACCAAAAACACCATTATATAAATATGACGTAGTCATTTCAATGTTTTTCAGTGTATAACCTTGACCGTTAAAAGTCCCATTAAAGGCTGATGTAAAAGGTGAAGTAAATTGAACACCTGAAAAGTCAATATCATTCATTAAAATATAGTTTCCATTTCTATCTTGGCTCATTTGAAGAAAGTCTTCAGCATCATAAATCTTTATGTTTGAGTCTTTTTTTGTTGTAAATGTGTATGAATTTAGAACAATTTCATCTCCATTTAATAATGTGCTTACTAAAATTAAATATGATGTTTCAGATAAAAGCTCATTATAGACAAGTAAACTGATGTCATCAATAGAATTGTAATTTCTAGACTCTAGTTCATTTCCATCTTGATCAAGAAGTTTAATGTAAATTTTTTCAGAAATGTAGTTGTCTGGGTCGCTGAAGATTACATTCAAAGCAACTGTATCATTTTTAAGTGACCCTTCAACTAACTCAAAACTAACTTCTGCTTTTCTCTTTGGAGAAGCACAGCCGATTAATACGGAAAAGAATATAATCAACAACGTTAATTTAATAAATTTTTTCATTAACTTTCTAGTCTTTCTATAGATTTTTTTAACCTTATAATTAAACTGTCTTTACCTATCAAAGGAAATAAGAGAGATAGACTTGGTCCATGTTCTTCACCAGTGGTTGCCAATCTAATCGATTTAAACAATATTTTACCTTTAAAACTTGTTTTCTTAGATACTTCATTGATAATTTCATTTATTAGACTTAGATCTTTTGAATCACTTTCAATTAAACCTAAAAGTTCCTTTAAAACTATTATACTATTGTTTTCTTTTAAATATTCATTTTTTTCTTGACTAATTTCAAATTTGACCGGAAAATAAGTATCGTATAATTTTCGAATATCACTAAAAGAGACAATTCTATCTTTTACAAGTTTAGAAAATTCAACAAGCCACCAATCAGTTATATTCTTCAAAGTCGATTTGTCTAAATATTTTTTTACAATTAAAATAAATTCTTTCGGCTCAATTTTTTTCAGATATTGTTGATTTATATATTTCATTTTATCCGTATCAAACGTTGATGGTGATTTAACTAATCTAGTTCCATCAAAAAAATTAATTATTTGCTCTTTGGATAAAATCTCTTCTTCAATAGGTGGACTCCAACCAAGAAGAGTTATAAAATTAAATAATGCTTGAGGGATAAAACCCTGTTCTTTGTATTCAGATATAAATTGGTTTACATCTTTATCCCTCTTAGATAATTTTTTCTTCTCCTTATTTACAATTATTGTCATGTGTCCAAATTTTGGTTTTTCCCATCGAAATGAATCATAAATCATTATTTGTTTTGGAGTATTAGTTATATGTTCTTCTCCTCTTAATACATGTGTGATTTCCATTAAATGATCGTCTATTACCACTGCAAAGTTATATGTTGGAATTCCGTTTTCCTTTATAATAACCCAATCTTCAACTTCATTACTTTCAAATGATAGTTTTCCTCTTACAAGATCATCGAATTCTACCTTAATATTTTTTGGAACTGAGAATCTAACTGCACCGTTTTTCTCTTGATAAGCAAGGCCTCTTCTAATAAGATCGTCGCTGTATTTTTTATAAAAAGATAGTCTCTCTAATTGTCTGTATGGTCCATATTTCCCACCAACTTCAGGTGATTCATCAATTTCTATTCCTAGCCACTTTAGTAATTCAAGTTGAGATGACTCACCATCTGAAACATTTCTTTTAATATCTGTGTTTTCAATCCTAACAATAAAATCACCTTTATAATGCTTTGCAAACAAATAATTAAACAAAGCACTTCTTGCATTTCCAATGTGTAAAAGTCCTGTAGGACTAGGTGCATACCTTACTCTTATCTTTCTCATTATTTCCTCTTTAATTTATGTTTTATCAATAGCCAATTCTTTTAAATAGTTGTTTACTTCTTTTCTATTTTTAAAAACAATCACTTTATCTTCGTATTTTTTTTCAATATTTCTAAATAATTTTTTTGAATCTTTTTTTCTCCCATCCCAAAGAATCCATTTTACGAAACCAAAATCAAATTTTTCAGGATTACCGTCTGCCATTGATGGCCTTTGACCTTTATTTTTATACTTGAAATATCTTACTACATAGCCGTAAAAACATTTTAGTCTGTTAAAATCAAATATGAAAATCTTTGTAGCTTTGTCATATCTTTCAGTGACTATTTTTCTGTATGTCCCATCAATTAACCATTTTTCTTGCTTCATGAAGTCTTGGATTTTTTTGATTGTTTCATCTTTATCATTTATTTTCATGTTTTCAGAAAAATAAACCTTATCAATGTGAAGTAAGGGAACTTTAAAGTGTTTAGATATCTTTTCTGAAAAAGTAGATTTTCCACTTACAGAGTATCCAATTACCGATATCTTCATTCATTTCCTCCAAGAAAATAAAGAGGACCGAAGTCCTCTGTAAATAATTTAACGTTTTGAAAATTGTGGTGCTCTTCGTGCTTTCTTTAAACCATATTTCTTACGTTCCTTAGAACGAGGATCTCTTGTTATAAGTCCTGCAGGTTTTAGAATTTTTCTTAATTCTGGATCTACTTCTAATAGTGCTCTAGTAATACCAAGACGAATTGCACCTGCTTGTCCAGTTATACCCCCACCAAAAACATTAACTGAAATATTAAACTTGCCCTGTGTTTTTGAAATTGTTAATGGTTGTGATACATCTAATCTGGTTGCAGCAGAGGGAATATACTCTTCAAAGCTTCTTCCGTTAATAACAAATTCTCCTGTACCTTGTGTTAATACTACTCTTGCGACACTGCTTTTTCTTCTTCCTGTGCCTAGATATTGTTCACTCATACTACACCTCTAATCTCTCTGGTTTTTGAGCTTCATGCTTATGTTCTGAACCTTCATATACGAATAATTTTTTTCCCATGCTTCGACCAAGTTTTGTATGTGGAAGCATTCCAAGAATAGCTTTTTCAACAATACGTGTAGGGAACTTTTTTAATGTTTCTCTAGCGGTTCTAGATGATAAGCCTCCATTATATCCTGAATGTCTATAATATAATTTCTGATCCCATTTTTTACCTGTCAAAACAATTTTATCTGCGTTAATAACAACAACATAGTCTCCCATATCAACATGTGGAGTATATGTTGGTTTATGTTTTCCTTTTAAAATAGATGCAATGCCTGTTGCAAGACGTCCCAGGGTTTTATCTGATGCATCAACTACAAACCACTGTTTTTTTACAGTCTCTTTATTAGCCATATATGTGTTCATATCTTTCTCCTTACAGTTTCATAAGGGCCATTATTGATAAATCTTGTACCCTATAAATCTTACTATAATGCATATCAAAAGTCAACAAAAAGAGTTATATCATGTCATGGTTTTTTTTAAGAAATTTCCATAAACAGACCTAACTGGGGTTGTAACAATAAATGCTTTAGAATCTATTTGTTTTATCATTTTAAATAGTGTCTCAAATTCGTATCTTGAAATAATGATGTAAAGCATCATTTTGTTTGATTTTGAAAAAGCTCCTTTTGCTTCTAGAAATGTAACGCCTCTTTTAATACTATATAGAACCTCGTTTGCAATTTCCTCATACTGATCACTAATTACTTGGACTGAAATGTGCTGATATGAAGTATGTATAAGGTCAATTCCGATTGTAGTAGAAATTATACGAACAACAGTATATGATACAATAATACCTCCTGAAACTATAATACCCGTTGGACCAACTTGTCCTCCAATAATGAATGCACCTAAAAAAGCTACAATAATATTTACAATAAGAGAAATAATTCCTACAGATTTTCCTGATTTTAGTGAAACATATTGCGCAATAATGTCAATTCCCCCGGTCGATGCACCATATCGTAATGCACCACCTGCGCCAATTCCAATAAGTAATCCGCCTAAAGATGAAGCGGCAAAGACATGTGATTGTTCACTTAATCCAAAATCAACTCTTGGAATTATTGATAAAAAAACTGTTTGAAAAAAAATTGATATCATTGTATGAATTGCAAACCGACGTGATACCTTCTTAAATCCAATAATCAATATAGGTATATTCAATAAGAGGTTTGTAGTGGCTAAAAAAGAAATGCCTGTTTTTTGATTAAAGAGAACAAATAGGCTATCTCGAAAAAGTTGAGCAATACCTAAAACACCACCTGTATACAAAGGTACAACAGATGCTTCTATAAACCAAGTAACTCCTATGGCATAAACAAATGTAAAAAATATTACAGCAAATATTCTTTTAAATTCTACGTTCCAAACAAAAGAATCTTGAATCATACTTTATTTTATAATCTCCTCTATTTTTTCATTTAAATCAAATCTTTCAAACAACACATTGGGCTTGGTTAGTATAACAGATTCTGTCCCATCGAACTTAATCAATGAATCAAATGTATCTTTTTTTGATTTTAATTGTTCTAATATTAATTTAGAGGTTTCCGGAATAAATGGAGACAATAAAACTCCTATAAACCTAGATGTCTCTATTAAATGATATAAAATCTCATCAATTTCTACAGCTTGAGAATTTTCCTTATATAATTTAAATGGTTCGGTTATATCAATATATTTATTTGCTTTTCTAGCTAAATCTAAAACAATTTCAAGAGCATCAGAAACCCTTACTTCATCAATCAATAGTCTCATTTTGCTTAAAGCCTCTAAAGCATTATTTCTTAATTTCTTTGATGATTCAAGCGTTGCACATTGAAATTGTATATGTCCCTTTCGATACTTTAAAGCCATCCCAATGCTACGATTAATTAAATTGCCAATGGTATTGGCCAAATCTGAGTTATTTCTTTCAATAATTAGTTCATATGTCATGTTTCCATCTTGTGCGTATGGAATTTCGTGTAGAACATAATAACGTATGATATCTTTTTTAAAATGTTTTAATAAATCATCAACATACATAACATTCCCAATTGATTTGCTCATTTTGCCTTTATTAACAAGGATCCATGGATGACCAAAAACTTTTTTTGGAAGAGGTAATTTTAATGCCATCAGAAATATTGGCCAATAAATTGTGTGAAACCTCAAAATATCTTTTCCTATTAAATGTAAATCTGCTGGCCAAAATTTTTCCATTTCATAAGAAACTTTTTCGGGATTATAACCTAATCCAGTAATATAATTTGATAGTGCATCCATCCATACATAAATAATGTGGTTTTGATTATTCTTAACTGGAATCCCCCATTTAAAAGATGTCCTTGAAATCGATAAATCTGGAAGTTTATCAGATAAGAAATTTTGAATCATTTCATTTTTTCTAGATTCGGGTGATATAAAGTCAGGGTTAGCTTCTATATATTTGATAAGCTGGTTTTGGTATTTAGACATTCTAAAGAAATAAACTTCTTCCTCAGTCCACACCAAGTTGTCTCCTCTAGGTCCTTTTCCATCTACAATATCTTTTTCTTGAATATATGATTCTTCAGAAACTGAATACCACCCTTTGTATGTCCCCAAATAAATGTCATCTTGTTTTAATAAAATTTCAAAAATGTTTTGTACAACACTTTTGTGATTATCGTCGGTGGTTCGGACAAAGCGATCATACATAACACCTACACTCTTATAAATATTCTTAATTTTATCACTAATCTTATTAACATATTGCTGAGGATCAATTTGATTTTTATTTGCTTTTGTTTCAATTTTCAAACCGTGTTCATCGGTGCCAGTTTGAAAGTAAACATTAAATCCGTCTAAGCGTTTAAACCTTGCAATGGCATCAGCGAGTATCACCTCATATACATTTCCAATATGTGGTGTATCTGAAGCATATGCGATTGCAGTTGTTATGTAATAATTTTTTTTCAATTTTATTTATCCTCTCTTAAAATCTTAACAATTCTATAAACATCTTTTTTTGAAATTTTAAATTCCTTTGAAACTATTTCCATACTTTTTTTATGTTCAACACCCATATCTATAAACTTATTGTACTCTTTTAAAACTTCTTTATTAGAATATTTATCATTTTTTTTTGCTTCTTCGACTAGGATAACATACTCTCCTTTATTTATAAAATTCATTTGGTCCACATCTTTTAATTCAAAATAGCTTATGGTCTCAAATTTTTTTGTAAGTTCTCTAGCCAAAGTAATTTTTCTATTACCTAAAAACTTGTACATTATCAATAGCGTTTCCTTTATTCTTTTAGGACTCTCAAAGAATACTGAAGTACATAGTAATTTATTTATACCATTTAATACTGATTCGTAACTCTTTTTTTTACGAGGAAAAAAACCATAAAAGTAGAATGGGTAGGGTGAAAGATTTGAAGTTACTAAAGCCGCCAAGATTGAACTTGCACCGACAATTGGTACAACTTTTATATTCTCATCTATACACTTTTTAACAAGCTTGTGTCCAGGATCAGAAACAAGAGGTGTTCCCGCATCAGATATTAGTGCCACTGACATATTCTCTATCTTTAAGTAATTTATTGCCTCATTCAAAACTTTCTCTTCATTATAATCATGAAAAGACCTTAGTTTTGTTTTGATGTTGTAATGTGTCATTAGTTTTCTGGACCTTCGAGTATCTTCACATAATATAACGTCTACACTCTTCAGTATTTCTACTGCTCTGTAAGTTATGTCATTCAAATTTCCTATTGGTGTAGAAACAATATAAAGTGTACTAACTAAAATTTTTTCCATGAGTTTCAATTTGTTTTGTAAATGGTTTTTAATTCCATCGACATTTCTCCTTTATCATTATAAAGAACCAAGGGTGGTTGTGTGAAAACCCCCTCATTAGAATTTTTGACGAGTTTAATCAAAACTAAATTTGGTTTTTTAAAAACATATGGATGTACGAATCTTAATTCTTTAGTTTCAAGCATATAGTTTTTAGAAATATTTATAACTTCCGTAAGCCTTTCTGGTTTAAAACTTAAATATAGAGAACCCTTACTTTTTAAAGACTTTGATGCAGACTTCAATAATGAATCTAAATCAATTTTAATTTCATGTCTTGCAATTTGTCTTAAGGTGCTTTTACTGATTTTAACATTCTTTGTTTTTTTAAAATACGGTGGATTTGAAACAATAACGTCTGCATTCTTTATATCAACTTCTCTTATATCCTTGTTTATAACAAAAAGTTTTTTTTGTAAAACATTTCTATTTATATTCTTTTCCGCTAATCTAAATAATTCTTCTTGAATTTCTATTCCTGTAATTTTTGAATCTGAGTTAAGACTCAAATAAAACATTAAAACACCGTTTCCACAACCAAAATCATAAATATTTTTAATTTTTTTATTTATCTTTCCTACAAAATTTGCCAACAAGATTGAATCTAGATTATATTTATTTCCTTTAACTTGATAAATTTTATATGGGGTACCTATTAAATCTGTTAACATTTACTTTTCCATTTTTTCAATATAGTAGAAGATTGTGTGGGCAAGTTTTCTTCTTAACATGTCTACATTTACATTATATTTTACTTGTTTATTTATGTCGTATACTGTACTGAGAATTTTGTAAACTAAACTATTTCTTTTGTTATTTTTCTTTAGATAATTAATAAAAAAATTTTCTAAGGCTCTAGTGAAACAAATAAACATTTCTTTATTCTCTATAACAAATGTGGTGTTTTCAATAAACCAATTTTCTGATAGTTTTTTCTCCTCCATTAATATACTAAAATTTTCAATAAATTTTCTTAAATGATCAATGTTTTCATTTTTGATATAATTTTTTGCTTTATCAATATCTGTAGTTAATGTAGAAAGAAAGGAAACAACTTTTTTATCATATCCCAAATCTGTCAAGCTCTTTTCTATTTGCTTTTTTGTAACTTTGTTTGTAAATAGAATTTGACATCTTGATTTGATAGTGTTTAAAACAGTGTTTAAATTCTCAGTAAAAAGTAATCCTATTGTATTCTTAGGAGGATCCTCCAAAAATTTGAGAATTGCGTTTGATGACTGTTTGTTCATCTTCTCTACACCATCAATTACAAATATCCTTGTTTCATTTTTAAAAGATGTTTTACTAAATTCTTTTTGTAAAGATGTTATTTCTTCTTTTTTTATAACTCCTGTTGATGAGTACAACCATTGAAGATTATATTTCTCTATGGCATCAGCCCTGTGAGTATATTCTTTATTATTTAGAGTGTTAATAGCATTAAGGACTATTTTTTCTCTTAAAGATCCTTCTTCACAAACTATCAAATATAAATGTGATAATTTATTATTCGCTTTAGCACTTTTGAAAAATTTATCTATGTTCATTTTTTACCTTATTGATTTCTAAAAGAACTTTGTTAACAATTTTTTCTATGCTCATACTTCCATTTATTACTATTATTCTATCCCTATAATTTTTTGAAATTTCTAAATATCCTTCACGAACTTTTTCATGAAATGTTATTTTTTCTTGATCTAGCCTATCATTCTTTTCTCTAGATCTAATTCTTGAGATTCCAATTTTTGGATCAAGATCTATGTAAAATGTTATATCAGGCATGTGTTTTAGGGCGAAACTATTTATCTCCTTAATGTATGAGAAACCCAGTTTTCGGGCATACCCTTGATATGCAAAAGAACTATCAATAAATCTGTCGCAAAGAATTATATCAACTTTTTTCTTATTTGGAATTATTACATCAATTAAATGTTGTGTTCGAGATGCAGCATATAATAATGCTTCAGTATGATATGTAATATCTTTATTTTTAACATCTAATAGTAATCTTCGAATTGACTCTGCAAAACGAGAGCCTCCTGGTTCTCTTGATATTAAAACAGAATAATTTTTTTTCAGTTCTTCCTCAACTAATTTTATAATAGTTGTTTTTCCAGAGCCTTCAACACCTTCGAATGTAATAAACATTTTAACCTCTCATTATATATTATATCAATGAATACTTTATTTGTAATAAACTTTTTTTAAATATAATCCGCATGCCGGTGCACTAGGTATGTTGATATTTTTTTCTCTACTACTAAATACCTTTTTGATAAAATCCTTATCTTTTTTTCCCTTACCAATATCTAATAGTGTGCCAATCATTTTTCTTACCATATATTTTAGAAATGAATTCCCATGAATTTCAAAACTTAAAGATCTTTTCGATTCAGTTATCTTTACAGCGAAAATTGTCTTATTGGTAGGTTTTGGAATATCGTTTTTAGAAAAATTTTTGTAGTCATGGTTTCCTACAAAATCCAATGCAGCCTCTTTCATTTTTTCATAGTCTAAATTCTTTATATAAATTGAATAATTTCTATCAAAAACACTTAAACTTTTTTTTGAAATTTTATATACATATTTTTTTGATGTAGCACTATGTCTTGCATGAAAATTATCTGAAACCTTTTTTACTTTTTTGATAACTATATCTTTTGAAATTGATCTATTTAATATTTCTTTTATTTGATTTATTTTAATTTCAAATTCTAAATCAAAATGAATACACTGACCTATTGCATGAACACCCTTGTCAGTTCTTCCAGAGGCAAAAATTTTTATTTCTTTTTTGAAAACACTACAAAGAGTTTGTTCAATTTCCCTTTGAATTGTTTTCTTGTTAGGTTGTTTTTGGAAACCATTATACTTTGTGCCATCATAACTTATTTCACATAAATATCTCATTATATTAAAGTCAAGACAAGTATTACAAAAAAAACCAATATTGTACATGAAATAAGAATATAATCACCTCTATGGCTTTTAAATGTATCTACACTTGTTCTTTCCTCTCCAACGACATATCCTCTAACTTCCATCGCATTTGCAAGATCTTCAGATCTTTGAAATGAAATTACAAAGATTGGAATTAAAAGACTTATAATTTGTTTAATTTTTTTATTTAACTTACTATATTTAAAATCAAGCCCCCTTGAAGCTTGTGCTTTTATGATTTTATCTGTTTCTTCAAGCAAAGTCGGAATAAATCGCAATGTAAGAGAGATCATCATTGCAATCGATTCAACTGGCAACTTTATGAGTTTAAATGGTTTTAATACTTTTTCTAAGCCCTGATTTAGTTCTGTAGTTTTTGTTGTGTGAGTTAGTATTGATGTAAGAATGATTAAGTTGACTATTCTTAAGAATATAAACAAAGACCTTATTAAGCTTTCTTGATAAAGAGTTACGGAATAACTGTAAAGATTTCCATAATATAAAATATATTGTAAGTAAAAAACCAAAAAAAGACTTATAAAAAAATATGATACTCTATATCTTATTTTTCTTTTAGTCAAATTATAAAACAATAGCCAAGCTAATATAGCAGGAACACTTGTCAAAGATATATTAAATGTAAAATTACCAATGATATTATTAGAATCACCTTGAACATATAAAATTTGAATAAAAATAGTGAATGTTATTAAAAATAAAATAGGTCTTAATCCTGCAAGAATTTTAATTAATGGTAGTTTGCAAGAAATTACAACTATAAAGCTCAAAAAAAGTAAAAAAACGAGAATATATATATTTATATAGTTAGTATTCACTGGAACTATAAATATGCAAAGCATAATAATAAAAATAGAAATAATTTTAGTTGACGGGTTTATCTTATGAAACCACGATTTTCCTGGGATATATTTTCCTATTGGTATTAAATTCATTTCGATACCTCTATAAGATGATTAAATAAACTATCAATGTCGTATACATCTTTAAATGGTGTATTTATTTTCTTGTTTAAAAATCTCATTATTTTCAATGATGTTGGATATTCCAAAGAAAAATTATTGAATTCTTTGTTTTGAAAAAGATCCTCTTTTCTACCATCGTAACTTATTTTTCCATTCTTCATTACAATAATTCTCTTTGCATATTTTGCTAATAAATCAATATCATGAGATATTACAATAATTGTTTTATTTTCTGATAAATGAATATCGTTGATAACTTTCATAAGAGTATTTTGACCTTCAGGATCAAGTCCTCTAGTCGGCTCATCAAGGATTAAAATTTCAGGTGTCATAGCTAAAACTCCTGCAATTGCAACCCTTCTCATTTCTCCACCACTGATTTTAAACGGAGATTTGTTTAATAGCTTTTCACCTATTCCAACAGCTTTTGCAGACTTTTTTGCTAGATCCATCGCTTTCTTTTCATTAATCTTTAAATTGGTTGGTCCAAACATTATATCCTTTAAAACTGTCTCTTCAAATAGTTGATATTCTGGAAATTGAAAAACTAAACCAACTTTTTGTCTTATTTTGTTCACCATTTTTTTGTTTTTAAATGGGATTTCTGTATTAAATATAATACTTTTTCCTTCGGTCGGCTCTAGCAAACCATTCATTAGTTGGACCAAAGTTGATTTTCCACTTCCTGTTTCTCCACAAATTCCTATAAATTCACCTTTTGATTTTATTGATAAAAAAACTTTTTCTAAGGCATTATAGGAATGATTCATGTTTTTGTAATTATATTTTACATTTTTAAATTGTATTCCCATAGAGCCTCCAAAATTTCTTTAGATATCTTTTTGTTATTTTTCATTAAATCGTATAATTTGTATTGTTCAGGAAGTACTATCTTTGAAGTTGATAAAATTTCTCTATTTTGAAAGATATTTTTTGGACTATCATATGATATAACTTTCCCCTTTTTTAAAACTACCATTTTATTTGCTAATTTTGCTAAATTTAAATTGTGCGTTATCATCAAAACTGTTATATTATCTTGTTGATTAATCTCTTTTATCAAATTTATAACGTCTTGTCTGCCTTTTGGATCAAGCATTGATGTTGCCTCATCAAAAATAATTATTTCCTGACTCATAGCGAGTGCACCAGCAATTGCAACCCTTTGTTTTTGTCCTCCTGAAAGTTGATGAGGCTCTTTATCGAGATATCTATTCATCCCAACTTTTTTTGAATAATGAATAACTTTATTCTTTATTTCTTTTTGTTCTAGGCATTGATTTTCTAAACCAAAAGCAATATCATGCTTTACTGTAGAACCAACAAATTGATTGTCTGGATTTTGAAAAACAATTCCTATTTTTTTTCTGATTTCATGCACATTTGATGAATTTAACTCAACATCATCAACATAAATTCTTCCAGAGTAATTTTCTAAAAGTCCTACCATAGCCTTAGCAAGTGTTGATTTACCTGAACCATTGTGACCAACTATAGATATAAAAGAACCTCTTTCTATATCTAAAGAAATTTTATCTAACGCTTTGGTTTTATTGTCATAAGAATAAATTAAATCTCTTATTTTAATCATTTATCACCTTCAAAACTAAAAATACTCAGTCTATTATTATTTTTCTTTCTAGTAACATTACTTTATTCAAAGTTAAAAGATTATTTGTGCTTTCTAAAATTTTAATTAGATGAATGTTATCATTAGGTTCTCCAAAAATTCTATATGCTAATTCTGGGTGGTCAATAAATGGGTTCCTATTGTTTGTATATTGGAAAATAACATTATTTCTATTGGATTCAAAATCATAAACAGGGTCCTCCTCATGCCATTGCAAAAATAATTGAATATTACCAACCGAGTCAATATTTATTTCCCACATAATTGACATGTACATAACAATTCGAGCAATATCTCCTCTATCTTCATCTCCGGGATACCAACCACCAGTATTGTGATAACCGTATTCACTTGAACCATCCGAATATGAAAATTTACTATTTCCTCTAGAACTATTAATTGCTGGGTCACATGGTCTTAAATTGTGAACGTCATCTTTACTGTCTTCGTTAGGTAATTTTGATTGAGGCCAAACATGCTCTCTATTCCATGTTCTCCCGCTATCCCATTGACTTCTAACACTTTCTCTACTGTATACTAAAATGACATTCTCCGGTCTTTCTGGATCTTCATCACTTTCTTGAAGTATATCTCTTGCGTAACCATAACTTGTATATGTATAATCTTGAATTAGTTCCATCAAGATACTGTAAAGATTCTCATTTGATACTCCCATTAATGTAGAATAATATCCGTTATATTCGAGCAATCTAAATATTGGTGTAATTGATATATCTTGATTTATTATATAATCTGAGTCTAAGATGTTTCCCAATGAATCAGTCCAGTATAAAAATTCATATCCCTCTTTTTCAGGTATGTCTATTTCGTTAAGAACTATTGGGTCTTCAAAATATTTTGTCTCAAACTGCTCTTCGATAATTATGGTGATAAAAAATCCTACAGATGATCTTTCGAAAACAGCGATAATTGTAGTGTCCTTGTCAACAATGATATTTATAGATAAAATATTACCATCTGAGTCAGTCCATTCTTTAAATATATACCCTTCTTTTTCAGGTATACTTATATCACTTAAAAATATTGGACCATCAAAGTATTTTTTTTCTACTTGCCCTTCAATAATTATAGTGATAAAAAATGAATTATCTGTAACTTCTTCAAAAATTGCAATAATAGTCACATCTTTATCAATTATGGTTTCTAGAGATAAAATATTACCGTCTGTGTCTGTCCATTCTTTAAATATATACCCTTCTTTTTCAGGCTTTAAGATATCATCAAGTTTAACAGGATCGTAATAAATTCGGTTCTCATTAACTCCATCAATATTTATTGTTATTTCAAAATACTCTACTTCTTTTTTTAATACTATCAAATTAATATTTTTGCTTAAAGATTCTTGAAGGTAAGTTAATGTAACTGTTAATTCAACAGCGGTATCTTGATCTGGTCTTGTAACCTTTCCTGATATTGATATAATATCAGCTTTACTACTGCTCCATTCTACAGCGATTTCTTCATTAGAAACTTGGCTTACTAGAGTTATATTTTGAGTTACTTGAAATTGAGAATCACCCTCTTGGTATTCTATAACCACTTCGTTTATGTAATCATTTAGATCAATGTTATTTATGATACAAGCATTTAAAAATATAACGAATAATAGTATCAGTATCTTTCTCATAAAACTCCTTATTTTAGAAAAAGACTAGTTGATTACTAGTCTTTAGCTCAATTCTATTATTGCCATTGGTGCACCATC
>MDSW01169492.1_pt1 | contig 48347 bp, 49 predicted proteins | sample 811171 | NCBI WGS metagenome assembly MDSW01 (sample SAMN05326641, study PRJNA326480) | marine metagenome | isolation source: seawater | place: Atlantic Ocean: North West | collected 2012
GTAAAAGATAAAAGAGCAGAGCAATTAAGTGTTGCAGATTATCAAAAAATTTCCCATTATATTATTAATTATGTTTAATAGAAATACATATATAAACAGAAGAAATAAATTATCTAAAAATCTTAAAAATGGTTTCATATTATTTTTAGGTCATAAAAACTCACCTATGAATTTTTCACATAATGCTTATCGATTTGTTCAAGATACTAATTTTTTATATTATGTGGGAGTTGACTTACCGGATTGTGCTTGTCTAATTGATATAGATAATAATAAAACAATATTTTATATGAAAGAAACTACAATCCATGATATTATTTGGATTGGAAAAACTAAATCTATACAATCATGGGGACATGATACAGGGGCAGATACAGTTAAAGATATTTCAAAATTAGAAGCTGATTTGAAAAATAAAAAAAATGTAATGTATCCACCTCAATTTAGATCAGAAAATAAAATTCAAATACATCAATTATTAAATATACCTTTAGAAAAAGTAGAAAAAAAATCATCTGTTAAGTTAATTAATGCTATTATAAAACAAAGATCAATCAAATCTGATGAAGAAATTAATCAAATTAAAGATGCGCTTCAAATTACAAATTTAATTCATCTGAAATCAATGACAGCTACTCAACCGGGTAGATATGAATATGAAATTGTTGCTGAAATGGAAAAAATTATAAAAGATCATTCTGTTGAATTAGCTTATCCAATAATATTTACAAAGAACGGACAAATTTTACATAATTCTATTTATAACAATAAAATTGAACAAAATAATCTGTTGCTTAATGATTCAGGTGCTAATTCAAAATTACATTATGCAAGTGATATAACAAGAACATTCCCAGCCAATGGAAATTTTTCAACTAAACAAAAAGAAATATACTTAATTGTTAAAGAAATGCAAGAAGCAGTATTAAAAGAACTAAAACCTGGGGTGAATTTTAAAGATATGCATAAGTTATCAGCATATATTGGTGTTAAGGGGTTAAAAGAATTAGGACTGTTAAAAGGTTCTACTAAAGATGCTGTAGATGCAGGAGTCTATGGATTATTTTATCCACATGGATTAGGCCATATGTTAGGACTTGATGTACATGACATGGAATCCTTAGGTGAAGATCTAGTAGGATATGACAAAGAAAGCAAAAGGGAAGTAGAGTTTGGTATTTCTTTTTTAAGGTTAGGTAAAAAATTAGAAAAGGGTTTCTGCATAACTGTCGAACCTGGTATTTATTTTATTCCAGAATTATTTTATCAGTGGAAAAAAGAAAATAAGCATTCAAATTTCATTAATTATGATAAATTTGAAAAATATTTAGATTTCGGTGGAATTAGAATTGAAGATAACATTCTAATTACTGATAATAAGTCTGAAAATCTAAGTGACTTTATAATTAAAGAAGTTGATGATATCGAGTCAATTATGAACTAATTAGTAATTAGAAAGAGTGTGAATGATATTAAAGTGGCATAAGAAAAAAATGGATTGGTTTCAGGAAAGACTTGGTGTATCTAATTACGTAATAGCATGGTTAGGTTTTTTAAAGGGACTAATATTCGGGCTGTTGGCATATCATTTTTTTATTAAATAATTATTAAGGAACATAGAATGTTTAAAACAATTTTATATATATTTACATTTTATTCACTGTCTATAGCAACTGAAAAACAAGATATTGTAGATGTGTTAGACAGTTACAATGAGGCTTTTGGGCAAGCAAATTATTCAGATATTATTAATTATTTTGATTATCCAGCATCTTTCAATCTCCAAGACAAAACAGTTGGAGCATCATGTAATTTTAAATTAAAATTAATCTATAAAAAAATCAGAGGTGATTTGCCAGAATATTATTCTTATAGTAAATGGAGTAAGATAGAAATTCAATTAATAGATGATAATATTGCAATTGTTAATGCTAACTTTTCAAGGTATAAGGAAGATGATACTATGTATGATTCAGGGTCAGCACAATATCATATGAGATTAATAAATGATGAATGGAAAATATTTGCCCTTACTCCATATACTAAAATCAAAAATTTAGATTAATAATTATTTATAAATGAAAGAATGTGATGTATAATGATGAAAAAGAAATTACATTTTTAGATATAATAACGAAAACAAATTTTTTTGGTGACTTCATTTTTTGGACGCCATTCGCATGTTTTGCGTTAGTGATTGCATGGGGTATGTTCAAACTAATTAGTGGAAATGATCCTAATTTGGATTTGATGAGTAATGAAATTGGCAATTTTATCATATTTTTATCAGTATTAATATCTGGATATAAAAATTATAATTCTTGTTATGATAGACTATGTAGAGAACGAAATCAAAGAATAAAAGAGCGAAGAGAATGGGAAATAAATAGAAGAAAATAATTAATCTATAATCTTTCTGCTTGACTTATCAAAGGAAAGTAATAATAATTATTAGCCGATAATATCCTCACCACCATCAATACGAATAACATTACCTGTAAGCCATGAATTATTTGCTTGAGATAATAAACAAATATATTCTGCAATATCATCAGGTGTCGTTAATCTTCCAGATGGATTATGTTTAATTGCAAAATCAATCATTTTTTCATTGCCGGGAATTTTTCTAAGAGCTGGCGTATCTGTTACCCCTGCCTGAATAGCATTCACTCCAATACCATTAGGAGCAAGTTCAATAGCTAATTGTCTTGAGGCTGATTCAAGAGTTGCTTTAGCCATAGAAACAGCGCCATAGCTTTTCCATTGTTTTCTTCCACCTGCACTGGTCATAGAAAAGATTTGGCTACCTTTATTTAGTAAACTATTTTTATATAAATCTTGAACCCAATAAACTAAAGAACTGCCCATGACACTTAATGTCATATCAATATTTTTAGAATCTAATGATGAGCTATTATCTTGAGAAATCATAGGTTTAAGAGTTCCAAAGGCAATTGAATGAATGAAACATTTGACTTGTCCTAAATCCTTTAAATTATTCATTACTTCCAATCTCTTATCTTCATTCATTGCATTCATTTTATGAAAATGTACCTCTACATTTTGAGATTTAATATAATCTGTTAATTCATCTATGACCGAAGTTGGTTTTCTTAAATAAATACCATAAATATTAAATCCTGATTCTGCTAACTTTCTAGCACACGCAGCTCCAATTCCACTTGAAGCCCCTAAAATTAATGCCCATTGTTTCATAATTGCCTTTCATTTAATATTTATAAAATTATAATATTTAATTTCTAATTCCAAAATAATTACATATGATATACATACTTGTGTAATTTATAGCATGTCTTTACGTATTGGAATTATAGGTTTACCAAACGTTGGTAAATCAACTTTATTTAATGCTCTTACAAAATCAGGTATTGAAGCAGAAAATTATCCTTTTTGTACAATTGATCCAAATATTGGGATTGTAGAGGTTCCTGATGAACGATTAGGTAAAATTGATAGTATTATTAATTCTAAAAAAGTAATTAAAACTGCAATTGAATTTGTAGATATAGCTGGATTAGTAAAAGGAGCAAGCAAGGGAGAAGGTCTAGGTAATAAATTTTTATCTAATATTAGAAATGTTGATGCAATCATTCATGTAGTTAGATGTTATGAAAATGAAAATGTTACACACGTTGAAGGCAATATTGATCCAAAGCGAGATATTGAAATTATTGAAACAGAATTAATTCTTAAAGATATTGAAACTATTACTAATAGAATTGAAAAAATAAAGAGAGAAGTAAAAGCAGGTAGAAAAATTGAAGAAAATAATACCTTAAATATGTTGTTAGAACATTTAAATCAGGGTCATAACTTGAATAAATTAAATTTAGAAAATGATTTTATGAATGAATTTAATTTACTTACTGACAAACCGATGCTGTTTGCAGTAAATATTGATGAGCAGCAAATTAATACATCATATAAATCAAATTTATTAAATGATTTAGAAAAATATTTAAGTGAAAGAAATGAAAAGTTTTTACATATTTGTAGTGCGTTAGAACAGGAAATATCAAATCTGGAAGAAGAAGAACAAATAGAGTATTTAAAAGAGTTTGAACTAAAAGAGCCCGCATTAAATACTTTAATTAGAACAGCATATAAATTATTATCTCTGCATACATTTTTTACAGCAGGCCCTGAAGAAATTAGAGCATGGACAATCAAATTAAATGATACAGCTTATGATGCTGCTGGCAAAATACATACTGATTTTCAAAAAGGATTTATTAAAGCAGAAATTTATCATTTTGATGATTTAATGAATTATAAAAGTGAAGTATCTGTAAAAGAAGCTGGCCTTATTCGGCAAGAAGGAAAAGACTATATTATGAAAGATGGTGATATGGTGCTATTTAAGTTTAATGTGACTAATTAATTGAGTCGTGCCTTTGTTTTTCCTTACTCGCTTTATATAAAATTGTTTTTTCTTCATCAGTCAAACCATCCCAACCTTTTAATTTCAATTTATCTAAAATCAAATCAACTTTATTAATTTTATTTTTAACACTTGGGTTAACTTTTTTTATTTTAATAAATGATAATTTAGAAAGTAAAAATTTTCCGTATTTTATATAAATATAACCTACAAGCATACCTCCCAAATGACCAATATGGCTAACATTATCATACGGGTTTCTTAATAATTCTTGTGATAACTCTGTAATAATTAATATCATAATACAATATTTAGCTTTCATCGGAATTAAATAAAATAAAAGTGTTCTGTTGGGATATAGATATGCATATGCAAATAAAACAGCCATAACAGCACCACTTGCTCCAATGGTTATAGAATCACTTAATAACCAAATAAAAAGCCCAGCTCCTAAACCTGAAAAAATATAGTACTGTAAAAAATACTTAGTGCCCCATACAATTTCAATTTGTCTGCCAAACATCCATAATAAAAACATATTAAAAAATAAATGTAAAATACCTGCGTGAAGAAACATATATGTTAAAACTTGCCAAATTTTAAAATTATTACTATTTAATCCAAAAATTTGATTAATAAACGAATTATTATTACCAATAATTAAAAAAATAAAAATATTAATTATGATAATTAGATTTACAGCGCTGTATTGATTTTTAGTAGAATAATAATCTTTTTCAAAACCTGTGCTTGTATATTGATATCTCATTAGAGAAAAATTAAATCTTTGGTAGATTTATTTAATGGTAAGCAGTCTGTTTCTCTAACTAAACAATCATCCTCAATACGAACACCACCCCAATCTGGTAAATATATTCCAGGTTCAATGGTAATCATATTATTAACCTGAAGTAAATCATGATTGCTTTTATGTACTCTAGGTAATGTGTGAACTTCTAAGCCGATGCCATGGCCCGTAGAGTGATTAAAATAATCTCCATAACCGCTTGATGTGATAACTGATCTACAAGCATTATCAACCTCTGAACATTTAATTCCAGATTTTGCAAAGGATATTCCTGAAAGCTGTGAATCTAAAACTATATCATATATTTCTTTATGTTTTGAATTTGGTTTTCCAATTAATACAGTTCGTGTCATATCAGCATGATAACCATTGTATAATGCTCCAAAATCCATAACTATAAAATCACCTTTTTGAAATTCCCTATCAGTTGGTCTAGCATGAGGAAGCGCAGATCTAGGGCCACTAGCTATAATTGATTCATAACTATCTCCTTCTGCACCATTTGTTTTAAATAAATATGAAATTTTCGCAGATATAAACTTCTCATTTACACCTGGTTTTATATACTTTAGAATTTTAGTAAAAACTAAATCTGTAATTTCTATAGCAGTATTTAGAGAATCGATTTCATGCTGATCTTTTACTGCAGCAATATTTTCTATAATTGAATCTGTTGGTATCCAATTTACATTATCAAAATACTTTATTAAAATATTATAATTAGTAAAACTTATGTTATTTGCTTCAAATGCAATTTTATTTCTATTTTTTAAGACATTAAGATTTTTAATTTCACTTAAATAATCTTTTTCAATAATAGTGATATTTGAATTATGAACTTGTTCTGAAGCTTGTTTAATATACCTACCATCAGTCAAAAAATAACTTTGTTCTTTTATAATTAATAGTATGCCAGCTGACCCTGTAAATCCTGTAAGGTAACGTATGTTTGTGAGATTTGTAATATACATTCCATCAAAACTTTGATTGGTAAGTTTTTCCAAAATATTATTAAATCTTTTTTTAAAAATATTTTTCATGAAGAAATTAATTTTGATATAATTGCTTGTTCTTTCTTATATAATTGTGAATTAATTTGATTTTTATCATCCAACATATCAAGAACCTTTTCGGCTTGATTGTAGTATTTTTGTTCTTTTAAAACGTTATACAATGTTAAGGAAACTATATTTTGATTGATTTTAAATGTTAAGTCATGCTTTGAAATTGTTTTTGTGGCAGTATTATGATTAGCCTCATAATCATTAATCCATCTGTTTGCATATGCATCATCAGAATATAATTTTAAGAGCAAATCAACAATTTTTTTAGTTTCTATTTTACTTCTATTAAGGGTATCTCGAATCTCAATAAGGAGTTTTAGTGTTTTTGATGAATATAATTTATTCTTAAGCATATGATTTAATATTTTTTCCGCTTTCGATACTTCATTACATAATAAATAAATCTTTGCTAATAGAAATCGGGCATCAATATGATTTGGGTTTTGATCTAAGCCTATTTTTAATACTTTAATTGCTCTTGAAGAATCTTTTTGATTAAAATAAAGTGTTGCTAATTCAAAAAATCGTGGGCTACTAAAATCATCTGCAAAGACTTTTTCTAGTTCTGATAGTTTGTATTTATTTATATCATTCATATTAGCTTCTATTTTCTTTTACCCATTCCTCAATATATATTTTTGATTCATTAATTGAAGAGCCGGGTGCAAAAAGTCTGCCAACACCAATTGATTCAAGTTGTTTCATGTCATCTTCAGGTATAATCCCACCTCCAGTAACTAAAATATCATTAATATTTTCTTTTTTTAATAACTCCATAACCTTGGTAAAAATAGTCATATGTGCTCCACTTAAAACTGATAAAGCGATTACATCGGCATCCTCTTGAATTGCAGCATTCACAATCATAGCAGGTGTTTGTCTTAATCCTAAATAAATTACTTCCATACCTGCATCTCTATATGCTTTTGCTAAAATTTTAATACCTCTATCGTGGCCATCAAGACCGGGCTTAGCCATTACTACCCTAATTTTATTATTATTCATTTCTATCATCCATTATTATTGTTACAGGCCCATCATTGATAAAATCTAAATTCATGTGGGCTCCAAATCTACCTTTTTCAATATTAATCTCATAGTTATTTAATAATTTAATAAAATGATTATATAAAATTTTAGCTTTTTCGTAATCACATGCATCTTTAAAGCTTGGCCTGTTACCTTTTTGAATATTTGAAATTAAGGTAAATTGACTAACTACAAGAATTTGTCCTTTAGCTTCGATTATTGATTTGTTCATTTTACCTTTGTCATCATTAAAGATGCGAAGTTTTATAATTTTTTTAATAATAGAATCAAAATCTGGACTATCATTTTTATGAAATCCCACCAAAAGTAGCATTCCCTGATTAATAGATGATATTGTTTTATCATTAACAATAACTTTAGCTTCTTTAACTCTTTGTATTACTATTTTCATTAATTAAACCATACATTATTTTGACCTAGTAAACTTTTTAACTCTTTTATGCAATCATTTTCAATTGATATAAAAATTTTATTTGATTTTACTTTTTGCGTTTTACCTAAACTATTGGTTAGGTGTATTGTAAGGGGATATTCTCCTGAAAATTGTTCACATAACGAAAATAAATCATTGATTATTGAATCATTTTTTGTTTCGTAATCAATTTTTACACTAACTTCATTTACCAATTTATCTTTTAAATAATCAATGCTAAATATTTTTTTTGTTATAACCTTAAATGAATTATCATCTGATTGATTAGAAGGTTCACCTTCACAGTAAACAAAATTATCGTTTATTAAAAAATCTTTATACTTAATGTATGTTTCGTTAAAAATAAATAATTCTACTATTAGACCATTATAACATTCGAGTCTTGATATAGACCATGGATTATTTTTTTTATCATATAAAATTTTTACATCAAATATTCTTCCTCCAACTTTATAGTTATGAAACTTATGATTCTCTGATTCCATAACACCAATATTGGTAAATCTTTTAAGAAAGTCAAAATATATCTCCATTGGATTTCCGGATAAATAAAATCCTAAAACCTCTTTTTCAAAATTTAATTTTTCTTTTTTCGTCCAATCATCAATTTTAGGTAATTCAGGATTTACATATGTGCTATTTTCAGATGATGCAAATAAATTAGATTGATGAGAATTATGATCCTCATGATATTGTTGTCCAAATTTTATAGCATGATCAATTAAACTATATTGTTGGGCTCTGTTTCCTTCTAATGAATCGCAAGCACCAGATTTAATTAGACATTCTAATACTTTTTTATTCATTGCTTGTGATCCAATTTTACATAAATCATATATAGTTTTAAAATTACCATTTTTTTCTCTGTACATAACAAGTTTTTGTGTTGATTTAATTCCCACATTTTTAATAGCCGATAAGCCATAATCAATACATTTATTATTAATAGCTAAAAATTCAGAAGTTGATGTATTAACATTAGGTGCTAAAATATCAATTTTTAATTTTTTAACATTACGTAAAAGTTTAATGATATTATCTGTATTAAGCAATTCGGATGATAAATTAGAGGCCATAAACTCAGAGGGATAATGTGTTTTTAGCCATGCAGTTTGGTATGCAATTACAGAGTAGGCTGCAGAATGACTTTTATTAAAACCATACTCTGCAAATTTTGCTAAAAGATCGAATATTTCGATAGCTAACTCCTCTGATAAACCTCTAGTTTTAGCTCCTTCAATAAAATCAATTTTAAAGGTTGCCATTAAATCCTTTTTTTTCTTTCCCATAGCTTTTCTCATAGCATCTGATTGAGCAAGAGTAAAGCCACCAATAATTGAGCCTATCTGCATGACTTGCTCTTGATAAACTATAATACCATATGTTTCTTTTAATATTGGTTCTAAATCTGGATGTAAATATTTAATAGTTTCATTGGAGTGTTTTCTTTTTAAGAAATCAGGAATATTTGCCATTGGTCCTGGTCTATATAAAGAATTCATAGCAATTAAATCTTCAATACAGTTAGGCTTTAATTTTTTTAAGTAATCTCTCATACCTCGTGATTCAAATTGAAAAATTCCAATTGTATTGCCTTCTGAAAATAATTGAAAAACTTTTTTGTCATCATATGTTATATCATTCAAAGAAATATTTTTTTTATAATTTTTATTAATCATTTTAAAAGTTTTATTAATGACCGTCAAATTACGTAATCCTAAAAAGTCCATTTTTAACAAACCCATTTCTTCTAACGAATTCATTTCTATTTGGGTGGAAACATCACTGGTACCTGGATTTTTAAATAATGGAACATAGTCCATGAGGGGCCCTGGTGCTATAACTACTCCAGCGGCGTGAGTAGATGCATGGCGATGAAGTCCTTCTAATTTTTTTGAATGAGCAATCAATCTATTACAATTTGAATCTTGTTTAATTAATTTGTCTAAATCTTTATTTAATGATTGTGCCTTATTAATTGTCATTTTTAAATCATTTGGTATCATTTTTGCAATTTTATCAACATCCAAATATGCCATTCCTAAGACTCTTCCTACATCTCTAATTACAGATTTAGCTTTCATGCTACCAAAAGTAATGATTTGTGCAACTGACTTTGCTCCATATAATTTTTTAATATAATCTATTACTTTTTCTCTTCCTTCAATACAAAAATCAATATCTATATCAGGCATTGAAATTCTATCAGGGTTTAAAAATCTTTCAAAAATTAAATTATATTTTAAAGGGTCTAAATCGGTAATACCTGTTAAATATGACACTATAGACCCAACAGCAGAGCCTCTCCCTGGACCTACAGGAATACCACTATCTTTAGCATAGCTAACAAAGTCTTGTGTTATTAAAAAATAGCTAGCGAAACCCATTTTTTTAATGATATTTAATTCATAATTAAGTCTTTTTTCTACTTCCTTAGTTAATTGTGGGTATTTTGTAGGTATTGATTCATAGCATAATTCTTTTAAATATTCATCTGAATTTTTTGAATTTGATTTTTTTGGAATTGGAAAATTAGGCAAATATAATTTTCCCATTGGAATTTCAACGTTACATTTTTTTGAAACTTCCAATGTATTCTTAATTGCTTCAGGATAATTTTTAAATAATTGTATCATTTCATTTTCTGATTTAATATAATACTCAGGTGGCAACACTTTTGGTTTACTGGGACTATTTAAATTTTGGCCTAAACCTATACATTTAATTACTTCATAATCAACTGAATCCTCTTTGTTTGTATAATAAGTATCGTTTGTTGCTATTAAAGGTATAGATGTATCTTTTGATATTTCTGAAATGAGTTGATTCGCTTTTATCTCATCATTGAGATTATGATTTTGTATTTCTAAATAATAATCAGATTTGAAAATATTTTGGTATTCTAAAGCAACTTTTTTAGCTGCATCATAATTTTCATTCACTGAATGATAAGCAATTTCACCTTTCATGCCTGAAGACAATGCAATTAAACCACTCTTATTTTCATATAGTAATTTTTTATTAATATATGGATAATGCTTAGCTGAATTTGTATAGGCTATAGATACAAGTTTCATTAAGTTTAAATAACCTTGATTATTTTTAGCTAAAAGTACTAACTGATAAAAATTATTGCCTGAAGATACATTTTGTTGAGAATTAGATTTTTCTACATTTATTTCTACACCTAGGATTGGCTTAATACTATTTTTAAGTGCGTATTTATAAAAATCAATCATTGAAAATAAATTATTTTTTTCTGTTAAAGCAACTGAATCCATAGATAATTCTTTTACTTTATCAATTATAGATTTGATTGATTGTGAAGATTCAAGAAGAGAAAAATCAGAATGGTTATGCAGATGTACAAATTGAGACATATTAAAAAAATATTTTATATAGTTGTTAAATAGATAACTATCACTCCAAAGATAGTAATCAATTTTAAAACTTTAGATAGATATATGCAATATGTAGAAGATTTATTTTTATCTAATTGATAAATATGTATCAAAAGTGGCAAATTAACGAAGATTAAAACATTCATTAAATATAAGTAATTGTATTTTTCATACATAAAAAAAGCTATAATTGTAAATACAAAAAATATACATGCTAATAAAACTATTAATTTTATTGCAAATGTAATCCCGTATCTAACGGGTAAAGTATAAACGTTATTTTTTTTATCTCCATTTATATCTTGAATATCTTTAACTATTTCACGAATGAGCATTAAAATAAAAGAAAATATTATAAGAGGATATAATGATAGATGAATAGTATTTGTTATATAAATGCTTGTTACAATAAATACCATAGATAAAAGTAGTGAGACAGTAATATTGCCTATTAGAGGGATTTTTTTAAAAAAAGGTGTATAGAAAATAATCAGCGGTAAATTAAATCCAAGAATTAAAATTTTTGAATTCATATTAAATTGATAAGCAAAAATTATACAAATTGAAGAGAAAACTAAAAAAATCGAAAATAAAATAGCAATTTTAGGCCGTATTTTGTTTAACGCAATAGGTCTATTGGTTTGATTATCAATATCTATTTTTATATCAAAAATATCATTAATCACATTTGCAAAAGCTGCCAACAAAAGTATAACAGAGAGAACCGGTAAATTTTTAATAAAATTTTCATTGATAATTATATTAGTTAAAATAAAACATAAGATGATTATAATCAGATTTAATGGTCTTGTTAATTTTATAAAATTAATTATGTTCACTTTTCTAATATTATGAATCTTGGTTCTTTATTAAGATCATTATAAATAAAATATTTATAATTTGACAACTTTAATATTTTTTTAATATCATTAATTTGTCTCATGCCTCCAAATTCAAATAAGATTAATCCATTATCTTCTAAGTATTTTTCTGATTGTGCTAAAAAAAATCTATAGAAAGATAATCCATCCTTATAATCAGTTAATGCATTTAAAGGATCAAATAACATTACTTCTAAGTCTAATTTTTTAAGATCTTGAATTGGGATATATGGAGGATTTGAAATAATTAAATCAAATTTTTTATTAGTTTTAAAATGGAATAAATTTTCTTTTATAAAAGTTATATTTTTACATTTATGATTATCTGCATTCTTAATAGAAGCGCTAATAGCATGCTTATTAATATCTAAAGATGTGATAGAAGAGCTTATCATTTCCAATTCAAGAGTTATAGGTAACACTCCTAAGCCAGAACCTACTTCTAAAACGTTATTAAATTTACGATTTAGAGATTTTAATAAATCTATTATAGCTTCCGTTTCAGGCCTACAGATAAAGACATTTTGAAAAGTTTTAAATTTTCTACCATAGAATGGAACACTTTTTAATATGTGTTGAAGGGGCTCTCTATTCTTTCTTCTAAATATTAGTTTTTTATAATCTAAAATTTCATCTTTATTAATTTTATGTTTATGTTTTAAGATTATTTCTGTATAGCTTGCATTTATACATTTACTTAATATCCATATTGACTCATTCTTGTAATTTGATGATATTTTTTTTAAATGTTTGTTACCAAAAAAAAGAGCATCTGAAATTGTAACTAATTTCATAATTGAATTAAGAAGATAGTTTACTCTTATTATCCTCTAATTTGAGTGTATTAATTAATTCATCCAAATCGCCATTGATAATTTCATTGAGTTTATAAAGTGTTAGATTAATTCTGTGATCAGTTATGCGTCCTTGAGGAAAATTATAAGTTCTTATTTTTGCGCTTCTATCTCCAGTTGAAACCATGCTTTTACGAGTATCTGCTCTTTCTTTGATTTGTTCTTCTCTTTGTAAGTCATATAACCTTGCTCTCAACACTTTCATTGCTTTATCTTTGTTTTTATGTTGCGAGCTTTCATCTTGACAAGTTACAACTAGGCCTGATGATAAATGTGTAATACGAATAGCAGATTCAGTTTTATTAACATGTTGACCTCCAGCACCTGAAGCACGATAAGTGTCAATTTTAATATCTGTATCATTAATTTCTATATCAATGTTTTCAACTTCTGGTAAAACTGCAACGGTAGCAGCGCTAGTATGTATTCTACCACTTGATTCGGTTTCAGGAACTCTTTGTACTCTATGAACTCCGCTTTCATATTTCAAATCACCGAAGACATTGTTTCCTTTTAAGGAAAAAATTGCTTCTTTTATACCGCCGCCATCATTTTGATTTAGATTCATTAACTCAGGCTTCCAACCTTTATTTTCTGCATATCTTAAATACATTCTAAATAAATCATCTGCAAACAATGCTGCTTCAATGCCGCCTGTACCTGATCTAATTTCCATAATTATGTTTTTTTGATCATCTGGGTCTGATTCAATTAAAAGGGCTTTAATTGATTCGTCCAATTGATCAAGCTGAGCACTTATTTCCTGAACCTCCAATTCAGCTAACTCAACAATTTCTGAATCATTTTCCTTTTGAATTATGCTTTTAAGATCATCTAACTCATTAACTTTAGATATATAATTTTTTGCGGCTTCGGCTTTTTCTTTTAAACCACTATATTCTTGAGAAAGTTTTTTGTAAGCATTCATATCTGCAACTATTTCCGGTTTGCTTAGTTGAGTTGCTAATTCATCGTGCTTTTCTATAATTTCTTTTAATTTATTGATCATTATTAACCAATAGCATCTGCGTTAAATTCTTTACCTTCATAATCAGATAATTTGTTGCCAAATGCTACTTTAAGAGCGGTTATTGCTACTTCTAATTGAGTGTCATCAGGATTTTTTGTTGTAATTTTTTGAAGTAATAATCCAGGAAAAGCTAAAGATTTAAATAAGCTTAAATGTTGATACTTTGCTATTAATTTTAAAATTTCATACGAAAAACCAGCTACTATTGGAATACATGGAATGTGATAGATGATTCTGTTAAAAACTGTTAAATTAATATTAAAAAAGATTAACATAGAATCTATTATGGTAAATGATAAAATTGATACTAGCATAACAATAAATACAAAACTTGTTCCACATCTAGGATGTTCTTTACTAAAGTTTTGTGCGTTCTGAACATTAATTGATTTTCCCGATTCAAAATTATATACTGTTTTGTGTTCTGCCCCATGAAATTGGAATAATCTTTTTACATCTTCAAGAAATGATATAGATATTAAATATATTAAGAATAATGTAATTCTTGTAATACCTGAAATTAAATTAAAAACAAATGAATCATTATTTAAATTAAAATTTTTCTGTATAAAGTCTGCAGAAATAATAGGGAGCGCAAAAAACAATCCAATTGCAAAAATAAAAGATAGAAATGAAAGTAAACTATCTAAGTACTTATTCATTGTAGCCTCTTCTGTTTCGCTTGCTTCAGCAGACCATTGAAGAGTTCCATAGCCTATTTTCATTGATTCATATAAATGTGTGATTCCCCTTAAGATTGGTAAAGATAATATTTTATATTTTTCAATCATTGAATTAAAAGCGTGGTAATTAGTAACAATTGTACCATCAGGCTTTCTTACTGCTGTTGCATATGCGCCAGGTACACGCATCATTACTCCCTCAATGACAGCTTGTCCACCAACCAAAATAGAAGATTTCATTATTATGAATAAAATATTTTTATACAAATGATATACCATATCATATTTTAACATCTATTGATGAGATAAAAAAAGGATGTTTGTAAATTATTTATTTTTTTATGTTGTACTTCTGATTGAATTTTTCAATTCTTCCAGCAGTATCTACTAGATTTTGTTTTCCTGTGAAAAAAGGATGTGATTTATCTGAAATCTCGAGTTTGTAAAGTGGATATTCATTGCCATCTTTCCATTTAATTGTTTCATTTGTTGAGATTGTTGACTTCGTAATAAAAGTGTAGTCACAAGAACTATCTTGAAAAACAACTAATCTATAATCTTTTGGATGTATATCTTTTTTCATTTTTATACTATATCTGATAAAGATAAGCCTTTCTTTTTTAAATAAGGTAGTAAACCATATCTATCAATTGTTTTAATGGCTTTTGTGGAAACCTTCAATTTGATTGATTTGCCTAATTCAGGTACAAATATTTTTTTTGACTGCAAGTTAGGAAGTTGTCGTCTCTTAGTTTTATTATTTGCTTTAGAGACATTATTAGCAACTCTTGGTCTTTTACCTGTTATTTTACAAACTTTTGACATATAATTATTCCTATTTTCAAAGGTCCCTATTTTATAATTTATTTTTTAAAAATAAAAGTTTTATTTTAAAAGAGAGCAAAATTCTGCTAAACGCTTTAACATCGTTTTAATAATTTCATCTGAAGTAGCATATGAAAATCTTATATTATTTGGTGCACCAAATGCATCTCCAGAAACTGTAACTATATATTTTTCTTTAAGTAATAATAAACTTAAATCTGAGGAAGATTGTATTTTTTGGTTTTTATATGTTTTTCCTATAATTCTACTTATATCTGGAAATACATAAAAAGCTCCATTAGGTACTTCGCAAACTATGCCATCAATTTGATTTAAACCTTGAATTATTAATTTTCTTCTTTTATCAAAAACTTGTGCCATTTTCCTAACCTGAGATTGGTCACCATTTAAGGCTTCAACAGCAGCATGTTGTGCAACTGAGTTAGGACAGCTGGTACTTTGTCCTTGTAGTTTTGACATGGCTTTAATTACATCTTTATTGCCAGCAGTGTAACCAATTCTCCAGCCAGTCATAGAATACGTTTTGGAACAGCTTTGAAATGTTAATATTTTATTTTTATCATTTGATAAAGTTGCTATACTTTTAAAATTGCCTTCATAAACTAATTGTTCATAACATTCATCTGAAAAAATCCACAAATCGTGATGATGAGAAAATTCTAAAGTTTTTTGGATAGCAAAATCACTCCAAACACCTCCAGTTGGATTTGATGGTGAATTTATAATTATTCCTTTTGTGTTGGATGTTATTTTAGATTCTAAATCATCAAAGTCAGGTTCATTTTGCTGTTCGTGTATTGTATTTACAAAAACAGGAGTAGCTCCTGTAACTGAAACAAAATCAGGAAAGGACACCCAATAAGGAGAAAAGATTATCACCTCATCTCCTTTTTCAAATAATACTTGACAAGCATTGTATAAAGCATGTTTGCCGCCACAAGAAATTATAATTTCTTCCGGTGAGTATTTAAGGTTGTTGTCTCTAAGTAATTTATTACACACTGCCTGTTTCAGTGGCAGGATACCTGAACCTGGAGTATACTTTGTATGGCCACTATCAATAGCATTTTTAGCTGCATCAATTATATTTTGTGGTGTATTAAAATCAGGCTCACCAACACTTAAATTTAAAACTTCAACACCTTTTGATCGAAGTTCTGCAGCTTTTGCTGTCATTTCTAAAGTGGCAGATGGTTGAATTCTGTCTATTCTCTTTGAAAACATTAAGTGCTCATAGTATCAAGAAATTCTCTATTAGTTTTAGTCCTTGATAATCTCTCCATTAAAAATTCTATGGATTCTATATTTTTCATTTCAGCTAATAATTTTCTCAATACCCAAATTCTAGATAAATCTCTAGGTTTAAGTAACTTTTCTTCTCTTCTAGTACCAGATTTATTAATATTGATTGAAGGATAAATACGCTTATCACTTAATTCTCGATCTAGAACAAGCTCCATATTGCCTGTGCCTTTAAATTCTTCAAATATTACTTCATCCATTCTACTGCCAGTATCAATTAATGCAGTAGAAATAATTGTCAAAGAACCTCCATCTTCAACATTACGAGCAGCACCAAAGAAACGTTTAGGTTTATGTAATGCGTTTGAGTCAACACCACCTGATAAAATTTTTCCACTGTGCGGCATTACGGTATTATAAGCTCTTGCAAGCCTTGTAATTGAATCCAATAAAATTACAACATCCTCACCAGCTTCAACACATCTTTTAGCTTTCTCAATTACCATTTCTGCTACTTGTACGTGTCTATCTTGAGGTTCATCAAACGTAGATGCTACAACCTCAGCGCTTACACTTCTAGCCATATCTGTAACCTCTTCAGGCCTTTCATCAATTAATAAAATAATTAAATTAATTTCAGGATTATTTTTAGAAATAGAATTGGCTATTTTTTGTAATAAAATTGTCTTGCCCGTTTTAGGTTGCGCAACAATTAAACCTCTTTGTCCTTTACCTATAGGGGAAAGCATATCAATTATTCGTGTGGAGTTAGATTTAACATCTGTTTCTAATTTTATTAATTCTTCAGGATATAGAGGGGTAAGGTTATCAAACACTACTAGACCTCTTGCATCATCAGGCTGAATACCATTTATTGATTCTACTCTAAGTAGAGCAAAAAATTTCTCTTTATCTTTAGGTGGTCTAATTTGTCCTGAGATTAAGTGCCCTGTTTTGAGGCGGAATCTTTTGATTTGTGAATGTGAAACATAAATGTCATCTGGGCCTGGTAAATAACTATAATTAGAAAACCTCAAAAACCCATAACCGTCTGAAAGAACCTCAAGAACTCCAGTTGCATATACTGTTTCATCTTTTTCTACCTTAAAATCTAAAATTAATTTTATTAATTCTTGCTTTTTGAGTCCCGAATATTCTTTAATTCCAAGTTCAGTAGCCTTGGCTTGTAATTGTTTGACAGTTAAATTCTGTAATTCTTTAATGTTCATAAAAATCTATATTTGTTGGAAAAAAATGTTTAAGATTTGCAATTGCAAACTGACTGAAGATAATCTTCAAGTATCCAAATTTATCTTATTTTTTATATATTATCAAAGGAAATTTTAAATATATTGCTAATATATTTACCAAAATAATGTGAGCCTGCTATAAATACATTAATATCTTCGTTTGTAAATCGAGCGTATTCAAGAGCCTTATTAGGATTTTTCATTATAATTGTTTCCTTGTTAAAATATTTTTGTAATTCCTCAGCTTTATGAAAATTCCTTATATTTGTTTCTGTTAAAATGATTGTATCAAATGTAGACTCTAAACTACTTATAATATTTGTAATAATTTTATTTTTTTGCAGACCTAATATTAATGTTTTCTTTCCTTTTTTTATATTAGCAAAATTACACAGAGATTTAAAACTAGCTTCATTATGAGCAACATCAAAATAAATGGGAGGCTTATCTTGTATTTTCTGAATTCTGGCTGGCCATTTAATAGTATTGAGTCCCTCTTTAATTGCTGAATCTGTTATTGTTAATTTAGATAGATGTGAAATTGTTTTAATAGCTAGCATTTGATTTTCTAATTGATGTTTTCCATTTAGAGCTATTGTATTTAAAATCTTTTTATCAAATTTTGTATCTATATATTCAAGTTTTGCATTTTTATTTTTTAAATAATCTGAAAAAACTTTTTTAATCACAGGACTGTGGTTTGCTGAAATACATGTCATGTTATCTTTTAATGCTGATATTTTTTCAAAAGCGATTTTTTCAATTGAGTTTCCTAAAATATGCTGATGATCTTTTGAAATACTTGTACATACTAGTAAATCAGATTCGCAACATGTAACACTGTCAAGCCTTCCGCCCAAGCCAGTTTCTAAAATTGCTATGTCTACATTTTTCTTTTTAAAATACCAAACAGCTAAAGCGGTGAGAGCCTCAAAAAATGAAGAATTGATTTTATTTATAGCTTCATAATACTTATTAACAAATTCAATAATATCTTGATCAGAAATAGCAAGTCCGTTTATGCGTATTCTTTCATTTACACGATTCAAATGCGGAGAAGTGTAGAGACCAACTTTATAACCTGCACATTTTAAAATATTTGCTATTATTGCTGAGGTTGAACCCTTTCCATTAGTGCCAATAATTTGAATAGATCTAAAACTCTTTTCAGGATTATTGCATGCTTTTAATAAATCTAAAGTTTTCCTTAAACCAAGTTTTATGCCCTTAGACTCTAACGTCAATAAATAGTTTATATGATTTTTAATCATAACTTGATCAAATCTATATTATTAATTTTCTCACCTAGAAATTTGCTTGCTAAATCTCTAAATCTTTTAGGTTTATCGCTTACATAAAATTCATCTTGTGGCATAATTAAATTAGATGAAACTTCTGGAATAATTGAAAATTGTTTTTCAAGATATTTTGTAATAGCATCACCTGACTGAATGAAAAATATATTATTATGACCTAATGCATTTAGAGATTGTCTTAGTATATCTTTTAATAATGGATAATGTGTACAAGCTAACAATAAACCATCTAGTTTTATGTTGTTAAATTTAGATAAATATTTTTTTGCTACCTTTAGTGCTATATCACTATTTTCCCATCCTTCTTCAACTAATGGTACAAATAGAGGGCAAGAGAGTGAATATAATTTATAATTATAGTCTGAAAATGCTTCTATATATGAATTTGATTTTATAGTTGTTTCAGTTCCAATAATAGAAATTGATTTTAAATTTGTATAATTTACAATATACTCAACACTTGGCTCAATCATCCCAATAATGGTGACATTTTTATAGATAGATTGTAAATCTTTTAATGCAACTGATGAAGCAGAATTACATGCTATAATGATGATCTCAACTCTTTTTTTTAAAAAAAAATCAATAATTTTTTTACTATATTCTATTATTGAGTCTTTGCTTTTATCGCCGTAAGGCAAATTGGCTGTATCACCAAAATATATATATGAATACTGTGTTCTAAATTTTTTTGAAAGAGACTTAAATACTGTTAGTCCACCCAAACCACTATCAAATATTCCAATTTTTATTTTTTTGTTGATATGCATTAGGATTATTCTACATATTTTTGTTCATAATATTTTATGTATTGTGATATTCCATCATAAATACCTTTTGCCATTTGTTTTCGATAACCTGACTTGTTTAATAATTTTGCTTCAGATTTATTAGATATAAACCCAACTTCAACTAATATGTTTGGCATTGATGCTCCTACTAAAACATAAAAACCGGCCTGTTTTATACCTCTAATTCTAGTTTTAGGTAATTCTTTTTTAACACTATTTTCTATGAACACTGCTAACTTTTCACTTTCTTTTAAAAGTCCCATTTGTAGGTGGCTAGCAATTATTTGGTTTTCTGTTTCATATTGGGTCTGGTTTTCCTCAAAAGCAATAGATGCATTTTCTCTGATTGTGACTTCCATTGCCTTATCTAGACTATTATTTCCTAATAGGAATATTTCAAAACCCCTAGCACTTTTAGCGGTACTAGCATTAGCATGAATGCTGATGAAAATCTGACCTTTATTTTGATTTGCAATATTAGTTCTATCTCTCAATCCTAAAAAAGTATCGTCTGTTCTAGTATAAACAACATCAATATCAGGGTGATTATTTTTTATATATCTTCCAAGCTCATTTGTAATATCTAACACTATGTTCTTTTCTTTAATATTATAATATCCAATTGCGCCGGGATCTTTTCCACCGTGGCCCGCATCAAGTACAATAGTTTTAATTGATTTATTAATATTATAATCGTGAGTAAAATCTTCGTATTTAATTGTATCTGTTGTTTCAGCTAAATTAAATTCAGGCTCCTCATCATATGGTAAAATCTTAAATTTATTTGTCATTACATCAAATGATACTTTGGGTATAAAGAAGTTTTTTGATATTAAATTGAATGAATTAGCTGGTATAAAAAATTTGTCATCATGGATAAGCATCCCATTTAATAAGTTAATTGTTTTGTTATCTACTTGAGCAAAAGATAGGTTTGAAGAAAAAGTTATTTTGATATTATCAAATATAACAGCTAATTTAGATTTGTCTTCATAATAAATAATGTTACAATCTTCAATACTACAAAATTCTTCTACTGAAAAATAAGCAATATCATTTAATTTAAATGAGCTGATATCATTAGGTTTTGCAAAATAAACGGAAAACAATAAAATCGTTGGCAGTAAATAGATTTTTATTTTATTAAGCATTTTTAAAAGTGAATTATTTTTTCATTAGGAAATACAAAATAATAATTTTCTCTAGCAAATTTTTCTATGAAATATTTGCTGTTCTCTAAATTAAAATTTTCAACTTTTAATGTTTTAAGTTCATTTGTTAATTCATTAATTGTTGAAATAAGTTTAGACTCACTAACTTTTATTTTATATAAATCAATTAATCCATCATTTTTAATAAACATAAAAGAAGTTATAAGAGTGATAAAAAAAAATAAATTTTTAAAATTAAATATTTTATCCATAACTAACTGTACTTTTCAGTTGTTCTTCTATTCTTAAAAGCTGATTATATTTAGCAACTCTTTCACTTCTGCATAGTGACCCTGTTTTAATTTGACCTGAACTCATCCCCACTGATAAATCTGCAATCGTAGTATCTTCTGTTTCACCAGACCTATGAGAAATTATGACTCCAAAATTTGATTTTTTTGCAAGTTGTATAGTGTTTAAGGTCTCTGAAACTGTGCCTATTTGATTAAGTTTAATTAAAATTGCATTCATAGCTTTCATATCAATTGCTTTTTTTAATTTTTGTATATTTGTCACAGTTAAATCATCTCCAACTAATTGAATTTTATCTCCTAAATCTTTAGTCAGTTTGGCCCATCCTTCCCAATCATTTTCATCTAATCCATCCTCAATAGAAAAAATGGGATACTGGTCAGCAAGCGCTTTATAATAATTAATTAGAGATATATTATCCATTTTTTTGTTTTCAGAATTAAGGTTGTATAAATTCTCTTTTTTGTTATAAAGCTCACTTGCAGCTACATCTAAAGTAAAAAAAATATCAGTACCTAATTTATAACCTGCCAGAGTAACGGATTCAGAAATTAAATCTAATGCTTCTTGATTCGATCTAAGATTTGGTGCAAAACCTCCTTCATCACCTACGGCCGTATTATAATTTTTTTTCTTTAATACAGTTTTTAATTTATTAAAAATTTCACACCCAGATTGAAGTGCTTCACTAAATGAAGATAATCCAGATGGATATATCATAAATTCCTGGATATCAACATTATTGTCAGCATGGCTTCCTCCATTGAGAATGTTCATCATTGGAATTGGCATAGAATATCTAGCATTTCCAGAAATATGCGATATATATTCATAAATTTCCATTTTATTTGACTTTGCAAATGCTTTCATGCAACATAACGAAACTCCCAGCATGGCATTAGCCCCTAAATTTGATTTGTTTTCTGTATTATCTAGCTCTAGCAATAATTTATCAATTTCATAAATGTCGTTTGATTGGTTGCCGATTAATTTTTTTCTAATAATAGTATTTACGTTCTGAATTGCCATTGTTACTGATTTTCCAAAGTAATCTTTAAAATTATCGCGTAGTTCTAATGCTTCATATTGGCCAGTAGATGCTCCACTAGGAACAGCTGCCCTTCCAAATGAACCATCATCTAATAAACAATCAACTTCAAGTGTAGGGGTTCCTCTGGAATCAATAATTTGTCGAGCATGAATATTTTTAATTTGAGTCATAAAGAAATTCAATAGTTACTTATATATTAAAATTTACAAAATAATTAGTTAAAAAAGATTAAATTTGATTAAAATTTACAAATTAAAAATATGAAAATAGTAAAATACAAAAATACAGAGCATCACGAAATTTGGGATAATTACGTTAAGACATCTAATAATGGTACCATATTTCATCAAAGAAAATTTTTATCATACCATAAAGATAGAAATTTTGATGATTCTTCGTTAATCTTTTATGAAAAAAACACAATTAAAGCGCTTTTTTCTGGAGCAGTCATTGATAAAAAATTAATCTCTCATCCTGGAGCTAGCTTTGGTGGTTTTGTTTATAATGATATGACCTTTCAGGCCTCAAGAGATTTAATAGCGTTGTTAATTGAGTTTTGCAAAAAAAATGGCTTAAATGAAATAACAATCATACCCACGCCTTTTGTTTACTATAATACATATAATGAGGCTATGGAATATTCTTTGTTCCATATGGGTTTTCAAATTAAAGAATACTATATATCAAGTTTTGTTGATTTAAAAATTGATTTATTATCGCAAATTCATAATCGTAAGAAAAGATATATAAGAAAAATTGAAAATGATGTTACGGTTTGTGAAAGCGATAATTTTGATATTTTTTATCCAATTCTCATTGAAAATAAATTAAAGCACAAAACAAAACCAACCCATTCCCTTGAAGAGTTAAAAATATTGGCAAAATTATTCCCCAATAAAATAAAGTTATTATTAAGTTATTACGAAAATAAGATTATTGGAGGTTCATTAATATTTGTTACAAATTCTAATTCATGTATTCTATTTTATAATATGATTGATTATAATTATAAAGATTTACAAGTAGCCTCTTTGCAAATATATGAATCGCTTAAGTGGGCTCTTAAAAATAATTTAAGATATTTTGATATAGGTGTTTCACAATTATATGAAAATGATAAAATCATACCTCATGAGAGTTTAATTCATTTTAAAGAACAATTTGGATCAAAAGCTATGATAAGAAAAGTAATGAGCATCAAAATATGATATCTCTTAAATCTTTATTTAAATCATCTATGATATATGGTATAGGTAGTGCTTTGGTTAGAATTATGACTTTTACACTTGTGCCATTATATACGAATGCTCCTAGTGTAAATGGTGAATATGGTTGGTACGGTCATTATCTCTTAATATTTCCGTTGATTGGAATTCTTCGAGCTTTATATTCACATGGTGCAGGAGATAGTTTTCTTAAAGTTTATAGTGAAAGAAATGACAAAAAGAAGATTGTTTCTACATACCTAATTCATATTTTTATTGTTACTTTTTTAATATCAGGCTTACTGTCTATAGTATATTTTTTAATTCCAGTACAGCCAATTAATTCATTGTTGTCTATCATTTTAGATTATTATTTTGTGATTCTCATAATCGTTGCATTTGATACTATAAATTATAGAATAATGGATATTTTAAGAATTCAAAATTATCCTACATATTATATTGGTGTTCATCTGATTGGTCAACTTGCTACCATAATTTTTGCTATTAATTATGTGACTTTCGAAGGTTTAGGATTAGAGGGCGCTCTTCGTGCGCTTATTTTTGGTGGGATGATATCTTTTGTATTATTTTTACCAATACTTATACAAAATATAAATTTTAAATTGTATTCTTATGAATATGTCAAACAATTTATGAATTTAGGTCTACGTTTTTTCCCAGCCACAGTATTCTTTTTAATAATGATGCAACTAGATAGATTTTTGTTACACTACCTATTACCTAATGCTGAACCTATAGTTGGAGCATATGGGGCGGCAGCTAAACTTGCTAGCATCCCTATGCTACTTATTAGTGCCTTTAATTTAGGTTGGCAACCATTTTATTTGACAAACGGAAAAAATTCAAAAATAATTAATAAATATGAAAAGATAGGAACAATTTTTGCAATAGTTACAATCAGCTTATCATGGTTAGTATCAATTATAATGCCAATTATAGCAAAAATAAATATTCCGAAAATTGGACAAGTTGTAAATATGCAAAACTATCCAATGCCAGATTATATTATACCGATTATTGTTGTTTCTCATATATTTTATGCGTTTTATATAATTAATATGCCATCAATATATTTGTGCAATAAACAGAATTGGTCACCAATTTTTAGAATGTTTGGAGCCTTTATTAATCTTATTTTAAATATTATTCTAATACCAAAACTTGGTATGACTGGTGCAGCAATTGCTACATCAGCTAGCTATGCTTTAATGTTTGTTTTTTTATTTTATAAAAATACAAAGTGGATGAAAATCAAATTAGCTTGGTTTGATATCTTAGTACTTAGCTTATTTGCATCTATTTCAATTTGGGCTCTTATTAACAATTCATATTGGCAATACCTTATGATTTTATCAACTCTCTGTTTAATGATGTATTTGTTGTATAAACATGGTGTTAAACAATTAATAATAATATTTACGTCAAATGCAAGTTAGCATCATACTCCCCACATATAATAGATACCAAATATTAAATAAAACTATTGAAAATGTATTAAAGCAAACATATAATAATTTTGAATTAATAATAATAAATGATGCATCTGTAGACTGCACTATTGAAACTGTCAAACAATACTTGGCAATTGATTCAAGAATAAAATTAATCAATAACCTTAATAATCAAGGTTGTGCAAAAAGTAGGCAAATTGGTTGTGAAAATGCTAAATATAAATATCTTGTTTTTATTGATGATGATGATGAGTGGGACAAAAATAAACTACAAAAGCAAATGCAATTGATTAAAGAGAGCAATGCTGATGTTGTAATTAGTGACTACTTTATTAATGATTGTGGTACAAAAAAATATAAAGATATGAAAAAATTTTTCATTAATTTCAAGTATCAAATATTAAAAAATCCAGGTCCATTCTTCCAGTCAATAGTAATCAAAAAAGATTTATATAAGTTAATTGAAAATCCATTTGACAGTAAATCTATTCCGAGTGAAGATTGGAATTTTTTTATTGAGTTATCAAAAGTAAATCCAAAATTTGGATATGTTAATGAAGCTTTGTTTACATGGAATTTACATAAAAATAGTCAATCATCGAATATTAGTAAAGAGGCATGTGCGCTTACTCATATTGTAAATAAACATTTTGATTATATTAGAGATGTTCATGGAACAAAAGTTGTTTCTAATCATTACAGAAGAATAGCAAGGTTATATGAAAGATTAAGTGATTTTGACAATGTTAATAAGTTCTATTTTAAAGCCTATTATATGTGTCCCACTTATTACAAAAATATATTCTATTATATTTGTGCATTAGCAGGATATAAATATACACGAAAATTTATTCAATTAATTAGATTTTTAAGAGGTGTCCCAAATGAGTAAAAAAATTTTGATTATTTTTTTGGGTAATCCATTGTATGATGGTAGGTGTATGAATATGATAAATCAACTCTCTAACACAAATCAAAAACTATATTGTTTAGGTGTTGGAGAAAAATATGAAGACATCAAAAATAAAGACTTGAATATAGAATTAATGGCAAAGTCACAATTTCAAAATACACTAACTAAATACTTTAATTTTTTTAAAAAAGTAAAAAAGAGCATTACTAAAATAAATCCAGACATTATAATAGCGGCTGATTTGTATTCAATGATTCCAGCAGCTAAATTAAAAAAAAGAAATAACTATATCTTGATATATGATTCTAGAGAGTTATACACAAAATTAGGTGGATTAAGAAATAAGCCTATAATTCAATTTGTTTGGAATTATTATGAAAAAAAATATATATATAAAGCTGATTGTACTCTAGTAACAGCCGATATTGATAAAAATTATTTGATTAATCTTTATGGCAAAATTAAAATAAAATTATTTAAAAATTTACCAGGTAATCACTTTTTAAATTCTAAAACCTTTGACTTAAAAAAGGAATTATGTTTAAGCCAAAACAATAAAATATTACTATATCAGGGTAAATTGCATTATGGTAGGGGCATTAGGTTTGTTCTGAAATGTATGAAAGACATTAAAGATGTTGTTTTGGTTATAATAGGTGATGGGCCTATGAAAGAAGTATATATTAAATTAGCACAAACATATAAACTGGAAGATCGATTATACTTTATTGATGCTGTCCCTTATTTAGATTTAGCTAAATATTCATCATCAGCTCACATAGGATTAAGTGTAATCCAACCAATTTCAAAAAGTTATGAAAATGCTTTGCCAAATAAATTGTTTGAATACACAGTGTCAGGTTTACCGTTTATTTGTTCAAATCTTAATGCAATGCAAGAAGCTGTAAATGATTTGGGATCTGGAATTGCAATTCAACATGATAATCATGGTGAATTTATTAATGCATATAAAAAAATAAATGCTAATTACAATGATTTCGTGATTGATGAAGAGAAAAAAAAATCCTTGCTTTGGAATCAAAATAATAATTTAAGTGATATTTTTAATGAGTAAATTAGTATCAGTTATAATAACAACCTATAATCGACTCGACCTATTTAAAAAGTCTTTGAATAGTGTGTTAGAACAATCTTACAAAAATTATGAAATTATTGTAATTGATGGTAGTGACAATCAAAATACTGGAGATTATATAGAAAAAAATAAAAAAATAAAATATTATAAATCAAATAATTCGCATCCTAATTATTTAAGAAATAAAGGTATAGAATTAAGTTCTGGAGAGCTTATCGCTTTCCTTGATGATGATGATATTTGGGATAAAGAGAAAATAAAAAAACAAGTTACATGTTTTCAACAAAATGAAATTGGTTTATGCTATACTGGAAAAAATATTGTAGATCATAATGAAAAATTCATTAAATATAGTTTTAAAAAACAAAGATTTGCTAATGCTTTTATATCTATACTTTGGGATAATTTTATAGGCACAACATCAAGTATTATGGTTCAATCAAAAGTTTGTAAGGCTATTGGAAACTTTGATGAGTCGTTACCAGCACTACAAGATTATGATTTCTGCATTAGAGTTTGCAAGCAATTTAAAGTTAGGGGTATAAATGAAGCGCTTTTAAATTATAGATACAATTATTCTAATTTACAATTATCAAAAAATAATATAAAATTTGGCATTGCGTGTAAATTAATTAAATCAAAATATAAATATAAATTGCTAAATTTTGGATTATACAAAATAAATTTTAAAAGAAAGCTGAAAGCATACTATGAATAAAAATATACTTACTTTTGACGAATGGGCCATACTCAACAAAGATGAAGGCATGGAAAAAGGGCATTACGCATCAGTAAAGCATATGACTAGAGAAATATTTAATTATTACCAAAAACATAATAAGAAATACTCATTACTTGATTTAGGTTGTGGCAACGGTTGGGTAGTAAGAAAATTTAAAGAACATTCTTTGTGTTCTATGGCTCATGGGATTGATGGGGCGCCTAATATGATTAAAAAAGCAAAAAAATTAGATAAGAACGGTACTTATTTCAATGAAAATATCGAAGGGTGGGACAACAAATTGCATTATGACGTTGTTTTTTCTATGGAAACCTTATATTATTTTAAAAGCCCTTTAGATATCATTAAAAATATTTATACCAATATAATCAATGAAAATGGAATGCTGATTATTGGTATTGATCATTATTCAGAAAATGCTGAGTCTTTAGATTGGCCAGAAAAGTTCAATTTAGAAATTACTACTCTTTCTTCTAATGAATGGAACAATCTTTTTAAACAGGCCGGCTTTAAAGACATAAAATCAAATCAGGTTGAATCTAAAGGAGATTGGGCAGGAACTCTAATTATATCTGGTATTAAATGAATAAAAAATTAATTTACATTACAATCATTTTATTTTTTATAACTAGTTTTTTGTTTATATACTTAATGCTTACAGGAAATTGGGAGCATTTTGTTTATGAGTTAAAATGGTTAATGCGAATGATATCACCGTTTTTTATAATTTATTTCTTTTACTTGGGCATTAAAAAAAATAGGTAGTATGAAAAATATGAGCTTATAGGCTCATAAAAATTTTATCTTTTTTGTATACGGCAATCTATAGCGCGCCCTTTTTTCAATAAGCTGACCATATCATTAAATATATGATACCCAAAACTGATACATTATAGCTCTTTTTAAAATTAATATTAAAATAAAAGGGCTGCTATAAAGCAGCCCTTCTTCATTTAGATGTAGAGCCATCTAAACCTTGATTTAAGTTACTATGGTACAGCTAATAATATGCTATAAAATAACTCCAAGGCTGTAACCATTACTTAAATACGTCGTATCCAATTGATTACCTCCTTTCACATTGTTAACAAAACTAAATTAGTCGATGTAATATTTGCCTGAAACCGCATCTTGTTCAGATATAATTTCCCAATTATCATCATCAATAATATACTGACTTTTATCTTTTTTATTTACAGGTTTTTTGTAAGGGATAATAGGTTTTAAATTAAAATTAAATTGTTTATTAGGTATTTTTAGTTTTGCGTTGATAAGAAGCAAGGGTAATAATGAAACTAAAAATATCAGCATAGCAAAAGCAATTTGATTATTATGAAATCTAATTAAAGTGCCATTTCTTGTGCCTATTGGCTCAATTCCATATACAGATAGAATAGATATAGAAATAATTAAACCTGATATAAAAATTAAATTAATAAAATCATTTAAAATAAAAGAATTCAAAAATTTATTCCAAATAACCCAAAATAGAATCATAGCTATAATTGCCATACTTGAAATAGCTACATTACTAGAAAAGTTTATAAAAAATAAAGCATAGCCAAAGACTATTATACTAAAACCAACTATTTTGTTTAAATCAATTTTCATAATACTTTATATTGTGATTATATTGTAATTTGTAAATATGAAAATTAATAAGCAAGTGAGAAATTAATTGAATAAAAAAATTAAATTTGGAGTTATAGGGGTTGGTTATTTAGGAAAATTTCATGTTAAACACCTGTTTGATCTAGATTGTGTTGATCTGATTGGTGTTCATGATATAGACAGAATACAGGCTTCGGAATTTGCAAATCAATATAATATAAAAAATTTTCAAAATATTGAAAGGCTGCTCGAATCAATTGATGCTGTAAGTATAGTTACGCCAACAAAATATCACTATTCTGTAGCAATGATGGCACTAAAACATAATGTGCATATATTTATTGAAAAACCAATTACAGATTCTGTTGATGAGGCAAACCAATTATTAAATCAGGCCACACTTAAAAAACGAGTAATTCATGTTGGTCATATTGAAAGGTTTAATCCTGCATTCAAGGCATATGTAAAGCGCTCATGCTCGCCATTATTTGTTGAATGTCATAGATTAACAAAAATAAATAAAAGAAGTATGGATATATCTGTTGTGCTAGATCTAATGATTCATGATATAGATTTAATGTTATTGTTAATTAATTCAAATATAAAAAAAATTATTGCTGATGGTATTAGTGTTATATCAGATAATATTGATTTAGCTAACGTTAAATTAATTTTTGAAAATGGAGCTGTAACAAACTTAACGGCAAGTAGAATTTCAAACAAAGAAATGAGAAAATTAAGGATTTTTGAAAAAAGAAAATATACTACAGTTGATCTGCTTGCAAAAAAAGGCAAAGAATATGAAGTTATACCAAAGAAAGGCAAAGAATTAGTTTTTAAAAATATTTCTTTAAATGTTAAAAACTATGATGCCTTAAAAGAAGAGTTGCTTCATTTTCATGATTCTATAGTTAGTAATAACTTGGATAAAAATAATGCAAAAAATGCAATAAAAGCACTGGAAGTTGCAAAAAAAATTAATCATATTATTAAACAAAAATTAAGCTAATGAAAATTTTTATCTTATCTGGCGAGCCGTCTGGTGATGAATATGGTGCCCTATTAATGAAAAACATTAAAGAGCGCTCAAATAATGTGACATTCATTGGTATTGGTGGAAATTTAATGTCTAGACAAGGTCTCCAATCAATTGTGCCATTAAATCAAATTTCTATTATGGGGTTTTTTGAGGTAATTAAAAATATATTTTTCTTTTTAAATCTTGAAAAAAAGATTTTAGAAATAATTAAAAAAGAAAATCCTGATAAAATAATTTTAATTGATTATCCTGGTTTAAATCTTAGATTGGCACCAAAAATTAAATCTTTTTCTAGATCTAAAATCTTTTATTACATAAGCCCGCAGATATGGGCATGGAAAGAAAAAAGGCTTAACAAAATTAAGAAGTTTATTGATCATATGATTGTTATTTTTGAATTTGAAAAAATGTGGTATCAAAAACGAAATTATGAAGTTCATTATGTTGGCCATCCATTTTTAGATATTTGGCAAAAAGATAAATTAAATGAATTTATAAATCAATATAATTTAGATGTTTCAAATCCTATTTTAACTTTGTTTCCTGGCAGCAGAAAACAGGAAATAAATAAACATTTAAAACTATTTATTGATGTCGCTAATGAATTAAAAAAATCAGTTCCAAAGCTTCAAATTTTAATTGGATTAAATAAAAACGTAAAAATTAATCACAAAATTAATAATAATATTATATTAGTTAGAGATAATCCTTTAAAAGCGCTAGAAATTGCAAATGCAGCAATTATAGCATCAGGTACAGCTACTTTACAATCTGCCATTATGAGAACACCTGCTGCCGTTGTTTATAAAATGAATGTTTTATCATGGTGGATGACTAAATTTTTAGTAAAAGTAAAGTTTGCAAGCATGGTAAACATAATCGCAAATAAAATGGTTTTTAAAGAATTTTTACAAGAAAAAGCTACTATCAATAATATCAAAAAGGAAATAGAAAAAATTTTAATGAATGAAAAATATAAAAAAGAAATTATGTCTGATTTAAATTTAATTAATAAAAAAATTGGCTTAAGTGGTGCAACCAAAAAAGCAGCATCTTTTATAATGAGTAATTAATATGAAACAAAAAATCATTGTTTTCATTGGATATGTTTTTTTGTCTCTTTTGTATAAATTGAATAAATATAAAATTTATGGAAAAGAATATATGAATGAAGCGCTCAGTCAAAATAGGCCAATTTTACTTTGTGTGTGGCATGGAAGAATGCTATTTCCAATCTTTTATGTTATTATGCAAAAAATGGAGGTGTGGGCTTTAGCAAGCCCACATAAAGATGGTGATACATTAGGTAAGATTCTATCTAAATGGGGTGTTCAAATAATCAAAGGCTCTAGCAACCAGCAACCTCATATTGTAATTGAAAAAATGCACCAAATTCTCAAAAATGATAAAAACGCAATTATTTGTATAACAAATGATGGCCCTAAGGGGCCCCGGCATGTTGCAAAAAAAAAGTCATTAGAAATTGCAAAACAATATAATGCTCAGATAATTTCAGTTTCGGGAGACAGTACAAAAAAGTGGGTTTTTAATACCTGGGATAAGTTTTATTTACCAAAACCATTTGGAAAAATAACTATCAATATTTCACCAATATATAAATATCAGCCTAATCTAGATGAATCAGTTTCAAAGTTCATGATTAATAATGAACTTGAAGCTACACAAAAAAGTAAAAATGATTAAAAAATTAATATTGGTGCCAATTAGCTTATTTTTTGAATGTATTGTTGGTTTTAGAAATTACCTTTATACAAAAAAAATACTAAATATAACAAAAAGTAACATTCCAATTATATCTGTTGGTAATATTGAAGTTGGAGGGACCGGTAAAACACCTTTTGTAATTTCTATTTGTAAATTACTTTTAGATAGACAACTAAACCCATTGGTAATAACACGAGGATATAATCGCAAAAACAAAAAATCAGTTTATATTAATAAGAATTCATATCAAAAGTTTAGCGCAAACGAAATTGGTGATGAGCCTGTGCATATTTTAGCTAAACTTAATGGAATTGATATGATTGTTGATCATAATAAGAGCAGGGCAGTTTTATATGCTAATCAGCTAAAAAATGTAGACTTTATTGTTTTAGATGATGGATTTCAATCACGATACATAAACAAGACAATAGATATTGTGCTTTTAAATATGAAAAGACCAAAAAAAATGTACCAGTTGCTTCCTGCTGGAATTTTAAGAGAACCAATTAAAAGTTTAAAAAGGTCGCATTTACAATACATTATAAAAGGAAAAGACAAATTAAATTTGGGCGTTAAAAAATTAAACTCTAATTACACAATATATAAATATATGAATTCCAAAAAAGAAAAAATATCTGTCCTAGAAGATAATTGTAGATTGTTGTCTTGTTGTGGTATTGGTGATCCTTTATCGTTTCATGAAACTCTAAAAAATTTAAATATTAATATTGCTGAAACAGTGGTATTTCAAAATCATGTACATTATACAAAGAAACGACTTATTTTAATAAATGAAAAATTAATAAATTGTGATGGCCTGATTACTACGTATAAAGACTTTGTTAAATTTGATAAAAATTTCATTAATAATAACTTAATTTATGTTGTTGATATCAATATAGAAATAGATGATAAAAAATTAATTGATTTAATTAAAACGCATGAATAAAATTAAAAAAATAGATATAATGCCTGCTGGTTTGGTATTTCTTTGGGAAGATAAAAGTGATACATTTGTAGAGTTTAAGAAATTACGTGATATTTGTCCGTGTGCATATTGCGCGGGAGAAACAGATGTTTTTGGAAACGTTTATATTGGTGATGGCATTAAAAAATCAAAATTAGCGTATGAAATTAATAAAATAGAATTGGTAGGACATTATGCCATTCAAATTTTCTGGAAAGACAATCATAGTAGCGGCATATATACATTTAAACTGTTAAAAAGTTTAAATTGATGAAGAATATTAAGCATGTGATTTGGGATTGGAATGGAACTTTAGTAGATGATGCTTGGCTGTTTGTAGAATTAATGAATGATGAGCTCAACAAAAGAAACTTAACAAAAATAAATGTTAATGATTACAGAAAAAATTTCACTTTTCCTGTTAAAAAATATTATGAAAACTTAGGCTTTGATTTTAAAGTTGAAAGTTTTAAGAGAGTTGGGCGTGATTTTATCAATAATTTTAAACAAAGAAATCTAGAGCCTGATTTATTTAGAAATGTAATTCATATATTAAAATGGTTAAAACGAAATAATTTCTCGCAATCAATACTTTCAGCACAAGAAAATAGTATCCTCAATAAGACTGTCCCCCACTATAAAATAGACCATTATTTTGATTCGATTGCGGGTATTAAAAACATTTATGCAAACAATAAAATTAATATCGCTATTGAGGAAAGGAATAAAATAAATTTAAATGATGATGAAATATTGATAATTGGTGACAGCTCTCACGATTTTGAGATCTCGAAATTACTTAATATTAATTGTATTTTATTTTCTAATGGGCATTATTCAAAAAATCGCTTAATTAAAAATAATTGTTTGATAATTAATGATCATTTAGAGCTTAAATCAATATTAGGGTAATCTGTAAATATGCCGTCTGCCTGATATTCTTTTGCTTTAATTAGCTCTCTGCTATTATTGACAGTATAAAAATAAAGTTTTAATCCTTTTCTTTGTACCCAATGTTCAATCTCATGGTTAAAGTAGTTTATGTTTGCATGAAAAGAATATGGCTTCACCTTATAGTAAGAATAATGTGTGATAAACCACGAGCAACCAATAGATCTTGTCCATAATAAACCAACCTTCTGAAGTGGTGCTTTCTTTTTTATCGCACTTAAAACAAATGGATTAAAAGAAGAAATAATACAGTTTTTATTAATGTTTTTTTTAGAAACGCTTTTTAAAACTTTATCCACTATTATATTATTATTAATTTGGTTTGATTTTATTTCGATGTGCAGCTCTTTATTTGCAGGTAGATATTTTAAAACTTCATCTAGTGTTGGTATAGTAATTCTTTTAGAAATTTTTTGAAGATCTTTATATAAAATATCTTTAATTAATTGGTTATGCCCATTTAATGTAAAAGTGTGAAAATCATGGAAAACAGCTAATTTGTTATCTTTTGTAAGCTGCACATCGAGCTCAATTCCGTCAACGTTATTCTTAAAAGCTTTTTCAAATGAATCTATAGTATTTTCATGTGCAAGATTAGGAGCGCCTCTATGACCAATAATTAGCATAGGATTAAATTATTGAATAATAAAAAAAAATACTAAACAAATTTCTTGTATAGTTGTAAACTTTTAGTGAAACTTAGTAACCTTTTATGTTAATAACTTGTTTATAGTATGGATAAAGAAACTTTTTGGCAGCAATGCCTAGAAAAAATTAAAAACAAAATCTCTGACCAAGCCTTTGAGACATGGTTTAAAGGCGTGAGTATTGTATCAATTGGTGATGAAGAAGTAAATCTTCAAGTTCCAAACCAATTTCATTATGAGTGGTTGGAATCAAAATACAGGCATTTAATTGATGAAATTATTGTAGAAGTTGGAGATAATCCGCGTCTAGTTAATTATAGTGTAATGATTAGCGACAAAAATATTGAAGATATACCAAAGCTATCTGATGAGAATGTTATGGCTCCAGTTCAATATAAGAAGAACAAGCAGCTTAATGAAAGATATAATTTTAATGTTTTTGTTGAGGGTAAAGGAAATCAATTTGCAAAAGCGGCTGCTTTATCTGTTGCAGATAATCCGGGGCAAACCCCTTTTAATCCTTTATTAATTTATAGTCCTCCAGGGTTAGGAAAAACACATTTGTTGCAGGCAATTGGCAATCAAATTTGTATCTCTAAACCAAATTATAAGCTCATATATATTACTGGTGAAAGATTTATGTTTGATTTTATCACATCAATACAAAAAAATAAAACTTCAGAATTTTCAAAGAGATACAGAGATGTTGATATTCTATTATTAGACGATGCCCAATTTTTTAAAGACAAAGAGCAAACACAAGAACAATTTTTTCACTTGTTTAATTATTTATATCAGAATGGCAAACAAATTATTTTAACATCTGATAATCATCCAAACCAAATGTCTGGTTTTAAGGAGCGTTTAATATCAAGATTTCAATCGGGTTTGGTAGTAGATATTCAGCCGCCGGATTTAGAAACCAGAATTGCAATACTAATGAATAAAGCAGAACACGATCAACTTGAGATACCGTACGAAGTCATGGAATTTGTTGCCTCTAATATTCAGGGAGATATAAGAACATTGGAGGGGGCGCTTGTGAATTTGTTGGCATTATCTTCACTTAAGAAAGAAGATATCAATTTATCATTAGCTAAGCTAGTATTAGCAAAACATGTAGGTAAACAAAAAATGGACCAAATCAATGTGCAGCAGGTAATTAAAAATGTTGCTGCTGTAATGCAAATTAAAGAAAAAGATATTGTTGGTAAAAGCAGAAGCATGGAGATCGCTTTAGCAAGACAGATAAGTATGTATGTTTCAAAAAAACTAATTAATACTTCTTTGGCAAATATTGGCAAACAAATTGGTAAAAGGGATCATTCAACGGTCATTCACGCCTGTAAAACAATTGAAAATAAAATAAAAGAAGACAACTCTATAAGGGAATTAATTAATAAAATAGAAGAAAATTTAACAATCTAAAGGGATCAATATAATGCAAGAGCATATTTTAATAATAGATGATGATTTAGAGCTAACTGCTTTAATCAAAAAGTTTTTAGAAAATAATAAGTTTAAAGTTAGTTCTTTTGATAGTCCAAAAAAAGCGCTGGAACGTTTATCAAAAAAAAATACATATGATTTAATTATTCTAGATATTATGATGCCTGAAATGGATGGCTTTCAAGTGTTGCGTGAAATAAGGCAAGGCTCTATTATACCTATTATTATGTTAACTGCTAGAGGTGAAGTAGAAGATAGAATTGTTGGTCTGGAATTGGGTGCGGATGATTATATGCCAAAGCCATTTGAGCCAGAAGAGTTGACTGCTAGAATTCAATCAATTTTAAGGAGAATTAATTCCCCTGAAACAATGATAGACAATTTAGAGTTTGAACATTTATCGATTGATAAGCTAAAGCAAGAAGTTATATTAAATGGCGATCCAGTCTCTTTATCAACTACTGAGTTTGAAGCGTTATTAATATTTGCTGAAAATTGTGGTCAAATTTTAGACCGCGATTTTTTAGTAGAAAATTTACGTGGTATATCATGGCAGTCATATGATAGGTCGATTGATGTATTGGTTAGTAGATTAAGAAATAAGTTAAGCAAATTAGACCCAGACACGGAATATATAAAAACAATACATGGTGTGGGTTATAAATTTATAGATAGGGTAAAAAAATAAAAAAGATAATACAAAGATTTAGTTCATCACTATTTGCTAAAATAACATCAGTTATAATATTTTTTGCAATTTTAACTTATTTCCTTTCTAATACATTTACAGGTATTCAATATATTCCTCAAGATGCAATGTATGATTATCAAAATTTATTGTTTTATCAAAAACAAGTGAAATCCTGGGACTTATACCAAATACAAAACGATTCAATAATAATAAAAGATAATAATATAAAAGAAGATTTAGAAGATTTGCATTTAATGCTTTACTCGAAACTCTTTTTAGATGTTAACAATGATACAGAAATTGACTTTGAGCAAGATTCTGTGGTTTTTGAGTGGCAAAGTGCTAAACCTAGTGTATTTAACCTTAATGACTATATTAGTCACGGTGATGCCTTTTTTATTGCAGATAGCGTTTTAAATATTAATACCGATCATCTTTTGTACACTTCTTATGGTGAATATGGTCAAAATTTTCTTCCTGCTACTTATGTTGAAATGCCAATACAAAACAAATATATTGGGGCATTTTGGTTCGTTCTAGACTACCCTCTTCCGTATGATATATACTGGCCTGAGATAATTTTAACAATTTCAATAATCTTGATTATAGTGTCCACTGCATTAATTATTAGGAAATTCTTACAGCCGATTAAGGACATTAAAACTCATGTTAGGGGTCTAAAAAAAGGTAATTTAAGCTCCACAATATCAATCAGCTCTAATGATGAGCTTGGTCAGCTTGCAACGACAATCAATAGAATGACGCTTGAAATAAATAGGCTTGTGAATCAAAAACATAATTTGCTAATTGACGTAAGTCATGAGCTTAAAACTCCTCTTACAAGGCTCAAATTTATTATAGCTAACATGGAAATTAACAAAGAAAACAAAGTAAAGCTTAATAAAGAGGTTAACTTTTTAAAGGACCTAATATCAAATATGTTATTTACAGATAAGTTGTCAACGCCATATATTGAGGATTTAGAATTAGGGAATATATTGGTGTCTGATTTAATTCAAAATGCTTGCGATATGTTTTATCAAATTGATAAAAAGCTTTTGATTATTAACAATATTAAAGACCCTATTTATCTAAGCGTTGATCGATATAAGATGAGTCTTGCAATTAAAAACCTTATTGATAATAGTATTAAATATGGCTCTTCTGATAAAAGGACAGAAATGATCATTAATGCGGATGATAAATGTGTGTCTATAGAAGTTAAAGATTTTGGTAATGGAATTACTAAGGAGCAGATTAAAAAAATAACAAAACCACTATACAGAGGGAGCAACGCAAAAGATAAAAATAAAAGTGGTTTTGGGTTAGGTTTGGCAATAACAAAAAAAATAGTTGAAGCTCATAAGGGTCAATTAAAAATTAAAAGTAAAATAAACAGCGGCTCTAAATTTATTATTACAGTTCCAATTGGTGAATAATATATGAAAAGCGTAAATAAAGTTATCTTGGTGGGTCATTTAGGTGCAAAACCTGAAAGCAGGTATACACAACAAGGCGTTTCTACAGCATCCTTTTCTTTAGCTACGAATGAATTTTGGATAGGCAGTGATAATAAAAAGCATGAACACACTGAATGGCATCAAATCATTGCTTGGAATAAGTTAGCAGACTATGTGAAAGGCTCCCTAGATAAAGGTCATCATATATACTTAGAGGGCTCCATTAGGACAAAGGCGTGGACTGATAAAAAGGGCAACTTAAAAAAAGTTGTTGAGATCCTTGCTACTCATATAGTCTCGCTTGAAAAACCTAATATGTGATACACATCAATTTAAAATTTTTTTCTTGGTTTTATTAATATAATGAGTTTAAATTGTCTGTGAGAAGATGTTCTGCGTATAAAGGGGCGCAATTATGACAAAAATATTATTTAGTTTAATTTTAATGCTTGGTTTTTCATTTGGTGCTAGCAATGAATCTATAGATGCTTATTATTCAGAAATTGATAAAGAAGAGGTGCTCATTTCTGCTTATGAAGGCGGTAAAGATGAGCAGAGGTCTCCATTAAGAAAAAGGTCTCACAAGCGCAAAAGAAGATGGAGACATCCTGATATAGGAAAATAATAAACTTCTAAGGGGCAAGTTATAGCCCCTTTTTTTATATATGGAAAATTTAGAACCAAAACATCAAGATTTAGAAGTAGTAGACAATCTATATAATGATAGAGATTACACTATTAATGTTGATATACCTGAATTTAATTGTGTGTGCCCCAAAACTGGTTTGCCTGATTTTGGAACCATTCATATTGAATACATTCCAGACAAATATATTGTTGAATTAAAGTCTTTAAAGCTGTATATAGTAAAATATAGAAACACTGGAATATATCATGAACATGTAACTAATCGTATTTTGGACGACTTTAAAAAAGTATGCGAACCAAAGAAGATAAGTATTGTGGGAGATTTTCATCCAAGAGGCGGGATTAAGACGGTCGTGAAATCTAAGTGGAAAAAATAAATTTTTAGCTTGTAATTATATATTAATTTATTAAATTCGGGGACTTTAAAAGGAATATTTATGAAAACTACTGTTAGAATAAGTAATAGAAAAAGAAAAAACAAGCACGGCTTCCGTGAGAGAAATTCAACGAAAAACGGGCAAGCAATTCTTTCAAGAAGAAGAAAAAAGGGACGTAAAAGTTTAACTGTTAGCTCAAGTTGAAAAATTCTATTTCAAATAAAAGTTTTAAAAAAATATTATTCTCAACAAAATCCCTGCAAATCAGGGATTTGTTGTTTTACTACCAAAAATCAGAAAACTCTGCAATTTCATTCATCATAAACAGAAATAAAGGGAACGCTGTTACTCGCAATTTATTTAAGAGAAGGTGTCGCTCTTTGTTTAATAGCACTTTTAAACAGAAACTATCTAATGTTCAAATTATTGTGAGGCCAAAAAGCGACCTTAAAAATAATTATGCTTGGAAAGAATTAAAGCTATCCTTTGAAGAGTTTTACAGTAAATTACCATTATGAATTTGGTCTTTATTTGCATAATTAAAATATATCAAAAATCTATTGGCATCTTTTTTAGGGGGTCTTGTAGGTTTCATCCAACATGTTCTGAGTATATGAAAGGTTCAATAGAAAAATATGGTGTTTATAAAGGCATTAAAAGGGGGGTTGTTCGTTTATCTAAGTGTCACCCTTATTCAAATCAATATGGAATAGATGAGGTTTAATTAAATTATGGATATTAAAAGATTATTTTTTGCACTTATACTTAGTTTTACATTTATTATCACATGGAACATTTTTTTTCCACCTGATAAAATAGAAACAGCTGACAATTCCCCCATTATACTAAATCAAACAGCTCCAGAAACCGAAAAAATGGATTCACCTATTTTATCGTCTACTTATTTTGAGGATGAAACTACACATAAAATTAAAACTCCCTTGATGGAGTTAGAGCTAACTAATGGTGCAACTTCAATATCTAGTATTAGCCTTGTTGAGACAAACAATAGAGACTATAAATATACTGGCGTGTGGGAAGAGGGCGGTAATGTTTATTTGGAAAATGAGCCAGTTAGACTAATTCATAAAAGTGCTTGTAATCCTTGTTTGTTCATAGATAATAAGCTGATAAAGTTTACTGCCTATGATAAGGAGATTGATATAACAGGCGGCTCTCATAAGCTAATTTCGTCTTCTAGTCTTGGAATTGTTAAGGAGACAACAGTTTACGATAACACATATTCAATTGATCATGAATTTTACAATTTGCCTGAAAGCAACAATATTTATCTTCATTGGGATAGTGGTTTGGAGCCTACAGAAAAGCTCATTAAAGATGATATAAGCTACTATAGTGTGTTTGCACAAAACAAAGAAAGCTATAAAGAAGAATATCTAGCTAGCGTTGAAGAAAATGAAGAGGTTGTATATGATGATAACGTTGGTTGGGGTGGTATAAAAAATAAATACTTTATGAAAGCTATAACCAATCAAAATTACAACAAATTAAAGGCTGACAAGGTTGTTTTTCAAACCTTCAAAGCACAGAAGATAAACAAAGCTAATGTAATAAATAGTAATATTCAATTTTACTATAAAACAGAAGATTTAGATTTCGATGCAAAGGGTCAAAAGGGTTTTGCTGTGTCTTCTTATATTGGTCCTATTGATACTCAGCTTTTAGAAAACGGCAATGACCATCTAGTTCAACTTTTTGGTTTTGGTTGGTTTTTTATTGGATATTTGGCAAAGGGTATAATGTGGATGCTTACATCAATGTATAAAATAATTCCCAACTATGGTGTAATATGTATTTTGTTTGCTTTTATCATCAGATTTTTTACTGGCCCTTTAACAAAAAAAAGTTTTTTGTCAAATCAAAAAATGCAAGCTGTTCAACCTAAAATGAAAAAAATTCAAGAGAAATATAAAGATAACCCTACTCAGCTAAATCAAGAAATAATGAGCCTGTATAAAACAGAGGGCGTAAATCCTCTTGGTGGGTGCTTGCCCATTTTAGTGCAGATGCCTTTACTTATTGCTCTATTTCAAGTTTTCCGTAAAACTATTGAATTTAGAGGTGCAGAATTTTTACCTTTCTGGATCACAGATTTGTCACAACCAGATGTAGTATTGTACGTTCCGTTCTTAAATGAAATTTGGGGGTTAAATTATTTCTTTGGACATGGTATAGCACTTTTGCCTATCATTATGGGGGTTGTAATGTTTATGAATATGAAAATGACGGCTACAAGCAACCTTAACCCTTCTGCTGCATCAACAATGTATTTAATGAATGGTTTTTTCATATTGCTATTTAACACATTTCCTTCAGGTCTAAACTTATATTATACTATATATAATATTTTAAACTTTATGCAACAAAGAAAATTACAAAAAATTAGCTCGTAGCATTTAGATGGATTATAATAATAATGATATTATTATAGCACGATCTACACCAATAGGTAGCTCTGCTTTGGCATTGATAAGGGTAAGCGGTGAAGATTTGTCTGAATTATTAAATCGTATATATCCTTTAAAGGAAATAAATCCTAATTACGTGTATAGGTTTCCCTTTAAGTCTTTTGATACAAAAGAAGAAACTATAGACACCTGTATGTTTGTTTTTTTTAAAGGCCCTAAATCTTTTAATGGTGAAGATATTATAGAATTAACCTGTCATGGCAGCGACTATATTGTTGAGCAAATTATAAATCAGTTTTTATCTATTGGTGTCCGCATCGCCTGGCCTGGTGAATTTTCATATAGAGCCTTCATAAACAATAAAATTGATTTGTTGCAAGCTGAATCAATCAACGCAAAAATACAGGCAAATTCAGAGCTATATGGTGTTGCTCTCCAAAATATTGAGGAAGGTTATCTTTCAAAAGCGATAAAGGGTTTAAGGAATTCAGCTATAAACGTAATGACAATTATTGAGCATGAATTAGATTTCAACGAAGAAGAAATTACACATCTGAGCATAAACAAAATAAAAGAAACCTTTGATAAAATTAATAGTGATCTTGTTGGCTTTTTGAGTTCTAGTAAAAAAATGAAAAAAATAAATGACGGCTATAAGGTTGTTATAGTAGGCTACCCCAATGTTGGAAAGTCATCTTTGTTTAATAGATTAATTGGGGCGGACAAAGCAATAGTAACGTCTATAGAAGGAACTACTAGAGATTTAATAGAAGCAAACGTAAGGATTAAAGGAATTCCTTTTACCTTTGTTGATACTGCTGGTTATAGAAGCACTAAAGATAAAATTGAAATTTTAGGAATTAAAAAAAGTGTCCAAATAATTAAAGATGCAGATATTGTGCTTGCACTTGATGACAAAAATCCTCGCAAGACCCTTAGAGTGCTTGAGGAAAAGATAGGCTTGTTATCTAATAAACAAATAATTTTAGTGCAAACAAAATCAGATGTGCTTGAAGCAGAAGGTAAAACTAAACACATTCGCGTCTCATCTTTAAATGGTTATGGAATAAATAACCTATTAACACATTTATTAACAATTGTATCAGAAAAAAACCTTAAAAATTCTTTTACAAATCAATCGCTGTGTACGGAAAGGCAAATTTATTTAGTAGAAAGAGCGATTAGTTGTATTACTGAAATTTCTGATAGCTTAAATTCAGGTGTTACAATGGACATTGTCTCAATGTCAACAAGGGAGTTAGTGGAAATATTAAACGAAATGATTGGTAAGGTCTATACTGAAGATGTTTTAAATAATATATTTAAGGGTTTTTGTGTTGGAAAATAATAAAATAGTTGTTGTTGGTGGTGGGCATGCTGGTATAGAATCTGCATTGGCAATAAGTAAGCGTGGATATGATTGTACCGTAATTACTCAAAACAAGCACGCAATAGGTCGCCTGTCGTGTAATCCTGCAATTGGTGGGCTCGCTAAAGGACACCTAGTAAAAGAAATTGATGCTTTGGGGGGCATTATGGGTTTGGCTGCTGATTATGCAACCATTCAAAACAAAATATTAAATAAATCTAAAGGGAGGGCTGTGTGGTCACCAAGATCACAGGTAGATAAACTTGTGTACACAGAATATGTTCAAAAAGCTATATTTACAAACCAAAACATTAAGATTGTTGAAAATGAAGTTGTTGATTTTGAAACTAAGAAAAACGCTATAAGCTCTGTTAAATTAAAAACAGGCGAACTTATCAACTGTAAGGCTCTTATAATAACTTGTGGTACATTCATGTCTGGACTAATACATATTGGCAACAAACAATTTAAAGGTGGGCGTATGGGTGAAAAACGCTCATATGGATTAACAGATATATTAAAAAAAAGAGGCTTACATGTTAAGCGCTTGAAAACAGGCACACCTCCAAGAGTTTTGTCAAATAGCGTAAACTGGTCAAAGCTTGAGCTTGCTCCAGGCGAAGAGAAACCAAAAGCTTTCTCTTTATTTACCCCAAAACCATACAGACCTAAAAATATACCGTGTTACTTGGCTTATACAACTAAAAAAACACACCAAATAATCAAAATGAACCTCCACAAGTCAGCAATGTTTTCAGGAAAAATTACAGGTGTTGGTCCAAGATATTGTCCGAGTGTTGAAGACAAAATTGATCGTTTTTCTGATAAAAATCAGCATCAGCTTTTTCTAGAGCCTGAATGGGAGGGTTCTAATCAAATTTATGTTAATGGCTTTCCTACAAGCTTGCCGGAAGAGGTGCAGCTTGAGGCCCTTAAACAGGTTAAAGGCCTTGAAAATGTTCAGCTAATAAGGCCAGGATATGCTATAGAGTACGATTATTTTCCATCACACCAATTAAAAGCTACCCTTGAAACAAAAGCTATTTCAGGTCTTTTTTTTGCAGGACAAATAAATGGTACGTCTGGATATGAAGAGGCTGCAGCTCAAGGTTTGGTTGCAGGCGTAAATGCTGTTTCTTATGTTTTTAATATAAAACCTCTAATTCTAAGCAGGTCTGAATCTTATATTGGTGTGATGATAGATGACTTAATTACAAAAAATATAAATGAGCCGTATAGGATGTTTACATCAAGAGCTGAAAACAGGCTTTCCCTAAGGTCGGAAACTGCGTATTTTAGGCTGTCAAAGCTTGCGGTTGAATTTGGGCTATACGATCAAAACCAAGAAAAAATCTTTAAAGCCTTTTTAAAAAAATATAAAGAGTTGACAGCTTTGGTGACAAAGGTAAGCTATATATATAATGAAAACAAATTAAAGCTTTCAGAGCTACTTAAAAGACCTGCCTTTACTTTTAATAGCATGTCAGGCAAACTAATAAAGATGATTAAAAGCTCTTATTCTGATGAAGTTATGTTCTGTGTTGAAACAGCTATAAAATATAAAGGGTATGAAGCCAGAGAACAACAAAGAATACTAAAAATTAAAAACATGGAAAACCACTTGATTCCAAGCTCCACTAACTACAACAACATATTAAGCCTTTCAAATGAATCTAGAGAAAAACTAAGCTTGGTTCGCCCTGAAACGTTGGGTCAAGCAAGCAGAATTGATGGTGTTAGATCTTCTGATCTTGCTGTTCTGTCTGTACACCTAAGCAATAAAGTTTCACGTGAAACAAATTGAATTATGTCTCGATTAGCAAACCTATCCTTTGATCAAATATTGGCTGGAGCTAAAGACCTAGATGTTAAATCTTTAATTGATTTAGCTATACTTTCTACAAAAAAAATATCTATAGAAGTAAACAAAAATGAGTTCACAGAGCTTTTAGCATCATATGGATTTATCTTAGACTCTCAAAATATTCTGTTATTAACCACAAAACAAAAAGACAGGTCTTCATTGCCAGGTTTCTATTCAATAAATGATAAACTAATTGATAAAACATCATTGGCTGTTAACAAAAGCTTAAAAGGTGTAAAACTAATTATTTATAAGGAAAGTGATAAATGCTTTCAATATAAAAAAATAACAAAATCAGTGCGTGTTGATTCAAAAACACAACATAACCAACTAATATCGCTATTAGAAGAAATGGAATATCAAAGAGTAGAATATGTTGATGAAGAAAGGCAGTATTGTATAAAAGGCGGTATAATAGATTTTTATTCTCCAATACACGAAAATCCGATAAGGGCCTATTTTTACGATTATGAAACAGAATATCTTTATTATAACCTAGGGACAGGAATGCCAAAAGATATAGGGCTAGAAACGGTAGATTTAAGCAAGAATGAAAAAAATATGATAGACTTTGAAATAAAAGACCTTATTAACAAATACAGCTACGAAAACATAGATAGATCATTATCATCAAAGAACAAAACAATTAATAAGATAAGTGTATCAAAACTACAAAAAGCTAAGGATATAAATTATTTGAAACACATTTACTACAACGCATATGAAATAGATAAAAAAATATATGCCCCCCTCCATTATAAAAAAATAAATAAAAGTTCAGATAAGAAAGGTTTTATGCAAGGCTTTGAGCGTGGAGACATAGTGTGTCATGAGGACTATGGCGTAGGAGAGTTTGTAGGTTTAAATAGCTTCACAGACGATGAGTATGTTAAAATAAAGTATAATGATGGGACTATAAACTTGGCTGTAAGCCAGCTTTTCAAGCTCTCTTTTGTTTCACGTGAAACAGAAAACAGTTTTACAATAAATAGCCTAAGCAAAAAAGGCGTGTGGGCCCGAAAAGTAAAAACATTAAGAAAAAGTGCGTCTGAATATGTTGATAAACTTGTTGATATGTACTCAAAAAGGGAGTTTTTATCTAGACCCGCTTTTGTTTATGGTGGTGCAATCGAAAAGTCTTTCATTGATTGTTTTCAATATGAGCCTACAGCAGATCAGGTTTTAGTTTGGGAACAAATTGCAAGAGACTTAGAGCTCGAGACCCCTATGTCAAGACTTTTGTGTGGGGATGTGGGTTTTGGGAAAACTGAGATGGCTGTACGTGCGTCTTTTAGAGTAGCAATAAATGGTGGTAAAGTTTTGGTTTTATGTCCAACCTCTATTTTAGTTAATCAGCATCTAAATGTGTTTAAACAAAGGTTGGAGCCTTTTGGTGTTTCTGTTAACTCTTTGTCCGGTGGTTTGACATTAAAAAAAAGAAACTCTATTAAAGCAAAGTGGGTTGAGAGTAAAACAGATGTTTTAATATCAACCACAGCTGCTTTATATGATTCTGTTTTTATTAAAGATGCGTCGCTCGCAATTATTGATGAAGAGCATCGGTTTGGTGTTAAAGATAAGGAAAGTCTTGTTAATAAGTTTGTTAATAAAGATGTTTTGTATATGACAGCCACCCCTATTCCCCGCACTCTACACTTAAGTTTGTCTGGGGTTCATGATATATCGACTTTGTCTACACCCCCATTTCTCAGAAAGCCTATTGTTACTGTTGTTTCTTATTTTTCTAAAAAACTAATTAAACAGGCTATTGTTTTTGAACTAAATCGTGGTGGTCAAGTTTTTTATGTGCACAATAGAATAGACACCATAAATTCTATAAAAACCTTAATTGAAAGTTTAAGTCCTTCAGTTGCAGTAAAAGTTGTTCATTCTAAAGTTAGTTCTAATGTTACAAAAAGCTTGTTGTTAGATTTTGCCAACCAAAAATATAATGTTTTACTTTGTACCTCTATAGTTGGCTCTGGCATTGATATACCTAATGCTAACACCATTATTATCAATAAAGCAAACTTGTTTGGTTTGTCTCAGCTCCACCAAATTAGGGGAAGGGTGGGCAGATCTGATCAGCAAGGTTACGCATATTTAATGGTGCCTAAAAATATTAAATTAAATGCTGGCGCAAAGAAAAGGTTAAAGTCAATTGAGAAAAACACATCTCTTGGTTCTGGGTATAATATTGCTAGGTCTGATTTGGAAATTAGGGGTGCTGGAACAGTTTTTGGTTATAAACAAAGCGGCAGCGGTTTTGATGTTGGTTATGAATATTATTCAAAGGTTGTGTCTGGTTGTGTTGAAAACAAATTTAAAAAAAATCTAATAGGTGCTGTTGACAGTTTTACATATAGGGTAAATTTTGTTTGTTCTTTTGAAAGGGCTTATGTTGGTTCTGATTATGAAAGATTGCGTCTTTATAGGGATCTTTCTAATTTGTATACTTTAAAAGAAGTGAACGGTTTTAGGTATAAAGTTGAAAAAGTTTATGGTGTTATTCCGTTGGGTGGTGAAAATATAATTAATATGAGAAAATGTTCCATACTTTGTAGCTCTAAAAACATTATCAATATGAGTTATAATAAAGGGCAGCTAACTTTATTTTTTAATAATAATTTTAATGATATGGATTGTTTAATTAAATTTTTAAATTCTAACGTTAATAAGTTTTCTATTTTAGATTTTACTTTTGGTGTTGTAAGTGGGTCCACTAACATTAAAATAAATTTCAAAGAAAATGTAAATATTAATGGTTTGTTTTTATGTTCGTTTATGGAGGTTTATAATGGTTTTTATAAAGTTTAGCGTGTCTGTTTTATTGTTTTTTTCTTTTTCTTTTTCAGACAGTTGGGTTTTAAAATATAAGGATCGGGTTTTTTATGAGTCTGATTTTTATTCTTTTTTTCCTCAATCTGAATGGAAAAAAATTATAGATTATGATAAAAGGTCCTCTTTGTTTTATGATTTTAAAAAGGTGGTTGCAAGCGTTTATGAGGCTCAAACAATTGGTTTAGATTTGAGCCCTGAGTTCGAACAAAAGTTAGATGAAAGGTTTACACGTTTGTTGGTAAACGAGTATTATATGCGCTCTTTTTTAATGTCTGTTGTTCCA